>ENA-UOOK01000204-UOOK01000204.1-fermentation-metagenome-genome-assembly--contig:-NODE-204-length-75537-cov-12.457500_pt1 | contig 75537 bp, 63 predicted proteins | sample MGYA00245777_ERZ724023 | MGnify/ENA primary metagenome ERZ724023 (study PRJEB28704, sample SAMN03018312) | fermentation metagenome | biome: anthropogenic terrestrial biome; feature: soil; material...
TCAAAGAAATCTACACCATGCAAAACTTCACTTAAAACAGACACCCTGTTTATTATACTAATTAGGAAAAATGTTAGGGGGCATTAGAATATCTAATGAAGGAAAAGGGAGGATTTATCCCTCTTGGGATGAAATAAAAAATTTACATGATCCATTGACAGATGGAGAAGAAACTTTAGCTTTATTTTTGGATAAAAATCTTCCAAATGAATGGAAAATATTTGTTCAACCTCATTTAAATGGCAGCAGACCTGATATTGTTGTTTTAAACCCTAAACTAGGTGCAATGGTATATGAGGTCAAAGATTATAAATTATCTACTTATAACTGGAAGAAAGGCAAATCCACTAAACATGATGAAAATGAAACAGTTAAACAACATATTAATCAAGTGGAACATTATAAAGAGAAATTGATACAGTTAATTCCAAACATGGCTGAGATGATTGATTATGACGAATCATTTTTTGGGATTATAAGAACTGGGATTTATTTACATAAAATCACAGGTAATGATGCTCGTCTTCTTTTTGGCAATATTAAGTATCCTACTATTATTGGGTTTGATGAATTAATCGACGAGGATATAGATACAATTGTCCCCAGGGCACATAATAAATATGGATCTTTAAGACAGGAGTGGGCTGATGAACTGGAATTCTGGTTAAATCCTCCTTTTCATTTTAAAGAACAAATTAAATTAATTGAACTTACTAGTGATCAAAAAAAATATGCTAAACCTAAACCTGGGCATAGGCGTTTGCGTGGTGTCGCTGGAAGTGGTAAAACATTGGTTATTGCCTATAAAGCAGCTCAATTAGCATCAGAAGGGAAAAAAGTTCTGGTTATAACATTTAACCTTACACTATGGCATTTCATCAGGGATATGATTGCTAGAACTCCCTATAACTTTGAATGGGCTAATATCACTTTTAATTATTTCCATGGTTTTTGCAAAGACATGTTGAATGAATTAAATATTCCTAAGCCATATCCTTTCTTAGAAAATGTTGTAAGTACTTTAGAAGGAGCTATTTCTAACGTTGCCATTGACGAATATAAATATGATGCTATCTTAATTGATGAAGGTCAGGATTACGAGTGGATTTGGTATGATTTATTATCTAAGTTTTTGACTGATAGAAATGAACTTTTCTTTGTATGTGACAAGAAACAGAATATCTACAATCGCGAGCTTAGTTGGATAGATAATATGGGGGAGTTTAAAGGAAAAGTTCAGTTTAAAGGTGTTTGGCCCGAATTAAAGACTGTTTATCGGATACCGAAAAAAATTGGTGATATAACTAATAAATTTAGTGATGAATTTGGGTTGGAACATTCAATAGAAGTATCTGAGGATTATCAGCAAATAACCCTATTTGAAAAACCTCCTATATTCCGATGGGATAATATTAAGATTAATAATTGGAGTGCTCATTTGATGGAAGCCTATGATCTCATTAAAAACCAGCAAATGAATTTTAAGGAAGGTCATGCATCTGATATTGTGGTTTTACTTCCCAGTAGAAAAATGGGAATGGCAGCTGTAAATATCTTCAATAAGGAGAATATTCAGGTAAACCATGTTTTTGAATATGAAGAACAAGTGAAGTATCATAATCATAAAAAAGCTTTCTGGTTAGGTGACAGTCGTCTTAAAATGAGTACTATTCATAGTTTTAAAGGATGGGAAGCTCTGCATGTAATTATGTTGATACCTAAAAATTGGAATGGAGATGAGAATTTAGATTCTCTGGTATACACAGCCATGACTAGATCAAGGAAAAATTTGATTGTTTTAAATGGTAATGAAAGGTATTGGGAATTTGGTGAAACCTTAAATAATAAATAAAATTTTTAAGAATTTATTTTCTCCTGAAGGTCGAAACTTCCTCAGCTCTGGGCCCAATGGTCCGGGTAAAAGTGATACCCAGATGCAGTTGACTTTTATACGGTGATGTTTACAAATTGAAAAGATCTGGAATCAAAGACATACAAACTTAAGATTATAATTCTGATGAAAAGAGGCAAACGCTTAAATTTTCAAAAATAGCATCTAATATTAAGCAATATTACTAAATTAATTATTAAAGTTAACACATTGATTCCAATAGCAGGAGTAATTCCATGTTTTATGAAGAATCAGAAACTATAGAACTTAAAAAATCAATATCGAGACTTCCTGATGCCTTAAAGTCGATTTGCGCTTTTTGTAATCATAAAGGGGGTTCTGTATTTTTTGGTGTTACTTCCACTGGCGAGATTAAAGGTTCGGATGTTTCAGATAAAGTTCTCCTAAAGATATCTCAACAGATTAACAGGATTCGACCAGAAATAACCCCCGAAATTCATGAAGTTAATGAAAGTGGTGTATCTCTTATTGAAGTGAAAGTTCCAGAAGGCAATAATAAACCTTATTTCTTGAATGGAATTGCCTATTTTAGAGTAGGAACCGAAGATAAAGTGATTCCTCCAGATGATCTTAAAAGGATAATTTTGGAAGAAAACAGGGAAGATTGGGATGAAGAGATTATAACAACTGTCTCACTTGATGATATTGATAAGGATAGTCTTGATAAATTCTTGGTTACGGCTCGCGAAAGTAGAAATTTTGATATTAATGTTAAAGTTCCTGTAAAAGAGGCACTGGAAAGACTCGGTTTGATTAGGAATGGTTCATTAACCAATGCAGCAGTACTTCTCTTTACTCGGAACCCTCAGAAATTCTTTCCCCAAGCACAAGTAAGGTGTGCTAAATTCACGGGAAATGATGTTACTCAACCCTTTATTGATATGGCAGTTATTGAAGGTAACCTATGGCAACAAATGGATGATGCTGAAAAATTTGTCTTATCCAATATCAAACGAGCAGCATGGTTTGAAACTGAAAAAATGGAGAGAACTGAACATTTTGAATATCCATTTGGGGCTATTAGAGAGGCCCTGGTCAATGCTATCTGTCACCGGGACTATCGGTCATCTGGAAATGTACAGGTGAGAATATTCGATAATTCCATGGAAATATGGAATCCCGGAACACTCCCTGAAGGAATAACCATTGAACTGTTAAAGGAAAATCATACTTCCAAGCCCAGAAATAAATTAATTGCTAAATTGCTATTTTTATCAAAATATATTGAGCAGTGGGGTTCTGGAACCAACAAGATGATTGAAGCATGTGTGAGTGAAGGATTACCTGAACCAGAGTTTAGTGAAGTGGGGGATGATTTTAGAGTAACTTTAACACGTTCCAGAATTAATGAGATCCTTGAAAATCCTGATTTAATTAACAGTAGGCAGAAGAAATCAATGGAATATTTAATGACTAACGAGTTCATTACCTCAACTAAATATGGAGAACTCTTTAAATGTACTGATAGGACCGCAAGGACTGATCTTAAAAGAATGTTTGAATTAGGAATTGTTGAAAAAAGGAAAGAAGGATATCAAACACATTACATTCTAAGTAGTCCTTTCCGGAAATTTCCGGAAATTTCCGGCAATGGGGATGGAAATTAATTACATGTAATTTAGAGGTAAGTTATATAGAATCTTATGATTATGGGGGAAAAAGAATGCCTGAAGCTCCTCAATCAATTCTCGATGAAATCCTGGATAAAACCTTTCACAAACTCGAGGATAATAAAGATTTTAATTCTGAATTATTATTAGAACTCCGTAAACTGGCTTCTGACGAATCACTTCAAGATGATAAATTTTTGACTTCTATTTTAAAAGGTGATCTCCCATGAGGATACAGGAACTAGAAATCTGTAACTTCAGAGGGATAAAAGAACTGAAATTAGAGCCAAATAGTCGAAACTTTCTTATCTCCGGCCCTAATGGTTCAGGTAAAAGTGCCATTGTGGATGCAGTGGACTTTCTCTTAACCGGTGATGTATCTCGTATGAGGGGTCCGGGAACTAAAGACATCAAACTAAAAGAACACGCACCCCACATAAAAGCAGATGCAAAGGATTGTTGGGTGAAAGCCACAATAGAAATACCAGATCTCACAGAACCCGTGGAGATTAAGCGGGTTATGGATAAACCCAAGAAACTGGTCTGTGACGATGAGTACGTTGATGTTTTGGAACCTATCCAGGAACTAGCCAGCCGGGGACAACACGTTCTTACCAGGCGTGAGATTCTCAACTACGTCACAGCTGATGCAGGGACCCGTGCTAAACAGATACAAAACCTGCTTAAAATAAATGAAGTAGAAGTTACTCGTAAAAAACTGCGAAAAGTTCTAAATTCACTGAAAAAAGATTCCCAAAATGCCCAGTCAAATCTCAACAACAGTAAAGCCCATATAAATAGTACAGTAGATGTTGAAACCTTCAATGAGGATGTTATTTTAAATTTTGTAAATGAAAACCGGCAGATACTCGGTGCTGAAGAACTGGATAAGTTGGATTCAACAACTGTTAAAGAAGGTGTTAAATCCCCGGCTTTAGTTGCTGATGATAATATTAACTTGGAATTACTGGAAAAAGATTTAGAAAACCTTCAAGATACTGATTTTAATGAAGAAACAGGATTATTACAATCTGAATATCTAGAATTACATGATAAGTTAATGTCTGATACCACATCACCTAAAGACAGACTTCAACTGACACAGTTAGGGTTGAAGTTAACTAGTGATACATGTCCATTGTGTGACACACCTTGGGACCCAGACCAACTGCAAAACCACCTAAAAGATAAACTGGAACACCTTAAAGGAGTTGAAAGTGACCTTGAAAGGATGCAAGAACTATCGGGGAACATATCTCGTGCAATTAAAAGTAAACTATCCAGTCTGGCTCAAGTGATTAAAGACAGTTCAGTGTTAGGATTAGACCAAGAAGTAGGTGTACTAAAAGTTTACAAGGACGATCTTACAACGATTGATGCATCACTTGATAGAGATGAATATGGTGGAGAATCAATACCCCTACTTACTGATATTGAAGAATTAGGAGGGAAGATTCTCCAAGTGGCAGTGGATAGATATGGTGAACCTTCCCCGGAGCAAACTGCCTGGGATAAACTGAACAGATTAGAAGAAAACCTCAAGTATTATGAAGAAAACCTCATACAACACGAAAAATCCAAAAATGCACTTCAAAATGCTGAAATTCTGCATGATGCTTTTATTGAGTCCAGGGATCATGTCCTGGATTCATTGTATGCTGAGGTTAAGGATCGTTTTGTGGAACTATACAGACAACTGCACGGAGCTGACGAAGCAGACTTCGATGCAGACCTAGTATCAGAAGGTGCAGGAGTGGATTTCAAGGTTAAATTCCACGGAGAAGGCAAACACCCTCCCCACGCCCTACACAGTGAAGGTCATCAGGATAGTATGGGTATCTGCCTATACCTAGCACTAGCAGAAAGACTAACTCAAGGGTATATTGACCTTATAATCTTGGATGATGTGATGATGAGTGTGGATGCACCCCACAGAAGACAGATATGCCACTTACTAGCCGATTTCTTCAAAGGTAAGCAGTTTTTCATTACAACTCATGATCAGACTTGGGCGAGACAGTTACAGTCAGAGGGTGTCATTAAGTCCAAAAATAGAGTTGAATTATCGAATTGGACTATTCAGGATGGCCCTCGAATAAATTACATGGGAGATATTTGGGGTCCAATTGAAAAAGATCTAAGTCATAATGATGTTCCCAGTGCAGCGGCTAAACTAAGGAGAGGTTCTGAGGAATACTTTGGTCTGGTATGTTCTAATCTTCAAGCACCAGTCAAATACAAGTTTAGTGGCCAAAATGATCTTGGTGATCTTCTAAGTGGTGCACAATCTAGTTATAAAAAACATTTGAAACAAGCCAAAACTGCAGCCCGTTCTTGGGAAAATTATGAAGAGCTAGCTAAATTGAAATCTATTGAAGATTATTCTAAGGATGTTTTCGGACGAATAAATGTGGAAAGATGGGCTGTTAACCCTGCTGTGCACTTCAATGAATGGGCTGATTTCACTCCACAAGACTTTAAACCAGTAGTTGATTCTTTTAATAGTCTGTTTTCATTATTCCAATGTGATAAATGTGGAACAATTCTACACTTAGTTACGAGTGAAGGTAATTCGGAGGCTGTTAAGTGTAATTGTGGGAGTGTTACTTGGAATCTAAAAAATAGAAAAAAAGATTAAATTATTTAGTTTAAATTAATCATTATGAGTTCGGTAAGTTTATCATCCCATTAGGCATTTTAACTAATTCTTCATCTGAAAGAAGCTCTTTTATTATAGAATTAATTCTTTCAGAAATATTTCCACGAGTTGTTTTAAACCCTAATAGGCGTGATACTTGCAGTATTAAATCTTTTTGTTCTGTAGCAAACTGGTTATCAATAACCATTATTATGGCTTTTTCTATTTCTTCATCACTAATCAAATCAATTCTGGGTGGAGGATCACCAGTTCTTAATCGGACAACAGTATCTTTATTTTTAAAATATAAAAAATCATTTTTGAATTGGATTTTACCTTTTTGGGTGGCGATTTTAAGAGCAGAATCTAAATTATCTTTTATTCTATTTCCTGTTCTTTTAATCTTCCAATGGTCTCGTATTCTACGAAATACTTCATTTACATGAACTGGACTTTCAAATTTTACAATCCTGTTAATGGCATTTGCTAGTTCAGAAGGATTCTTCTCGTGTAAGGGAATATTTGTAGAAATTTTTAATCGTTTATAGATTTCATATTTTGGTATTGTATCTTTTAGATCTAGAATTTTAGTTTCAGGCACTAAAATAGATTGTTTTTCAAATATTTCAGGTTCATCAAAGGTAGATTCACTAATGGTATGATTAATACTATTTGGGTTTGTTTTTGAATCTTTTACAGCCTTCAAAAGCCTATCAATACTTTCTTCTCTGCTTTTGTACCAATCTGTTGACCAAATCCTGTAAATATTCCAACCTAAACCTTCTAATACTTGTTGACGAAGTCTATCACGGTCTCTAGCAACTTCAGAACTATGATACATTGCCCCATCACATTCAATACCTAGTAAATATTTCCCAGGTATCTTAGGGTCAACGACTGCTAAATCAATACGATATCCTGCACATCCGACTTGTTTATGAACAACATAACCATGACTTCTGAGTAATTCATAAACAGATTCTTCAAATGGTGAATCAAAATCATTTAAAGGAGCATCTATTTGTAATAACTCTTTGTTTTCGGCATAAGCTAAAAATGTTTTAAGGGCTTTGAGTCCAAAAGGCGAATTATGTCTTATTTCCAAATCACTATGTCTGAAGTTAGAGTAAATTACACATTTTTCTCTGGCTCTTGTTAACAAAACATTTAGGCGTCTTTCACCACCTTCACGATTCAATGGCCCAAAATTATAACTGAATTTTTTCGTAGATTCAAATCCAAATCCAACACTCACAAAAATGACATCCCTTTCATCTCCTTGAATAGTCTCAAGATTTTTTATGAAAAATTTCTCTTCATGCTCTTGATTGAAGTATGATTCAAATTTCTCACGGTCATTGTCTGTTAGTTGCCTTAATTCCAGTTCTAAAATTTCTTGAATTGCCCGTTGTTGATTTACATTGAAGGTACCTATTCCCAGACTTTTAGAATCACCATATTTATCGAAATGTTTAAATGCAGCCTTCACAATGGCTTTAGCTTCCCCTAAATTTACAGAGCTTCTACCCCTATCATAAGAAGCATGTTGCCAATCTAAATTAACATATTTAAGACCCAAATCATTTGATTGGTGTTCAGGTGAAGGATATATAAAAAGATGATTGTCATAGAATTCTTGGTTAGAAACTGCAATAAGAGACTCATGCCTACTCCGATAATGCCATCTTAACATTTTAGCTGGAAAGCTACGTTTACATAAATGTAAAATACTTTCCATATCACCAAGAGATGATAATTCATAATCATCTGTCTCCACATTACCAATAATATTATCAAAAAATGAAGTAGGAGGAAGTTGCTTAGTGTCCCCCATAACAACTAATTGTTCTCCCCTCAATAAAGTGCCCAAAGCATCTTCTGGTTTTACTTGACTAGCTTCATCAAAAATCACTACATCGAATTTAAGGTGACCAATACCGTTTGGATCAATAAATTGAGCAACAGACAATGGGCTCATCATAAAACAAGGTTTAATTAGTTTAATTAGACTACCAGCTTCATACAATAATCGTCTGATGGGCATGTGGCCTCTTTTACGGCTAAATTCATTCTCTAAAATACCACGTTCAGATCGTTTTGATATGTTAAAAGATGAATGGGGAATGTTCTTCCTAATACGTTGTGCAACACGTATTCTGTTGATTCTCAAGGTTTTTTGGTCTAAATTATTAAACTCTCTAATTTTCTTTTCATGAATTACTCCAACAAAATTTCGCAACTCAGGATAATTAGTAAAAGCCTTTTTTAGTAAATGATCAGCATAATTACCCTTAAATGCTGGCAATAAATCATCATGGTCCAAAATATCATTATCTATAATTTCAATCATTGGCTGAGCAAGTGCAGGTAATTCTTTCTTAGCCAGTGTAAATTGAGACCATTGAACTAGTTTAGGGAGATCTTCATTGTATCTTTCAAGTTTAAATTTCAGGTCTGGGAATTCTGCTCTTGAAATGGAATCACTGGATAAATTGTTTATTTTAAGAAATTTATTCAATTTCTTAAAATCATTCAAAAAATTCGTTATTGACTTAGACGATGGAACATCGATAACTAGTTTCTTTCGGGATGGATTACTAACTATTTTTATTGCATTTCTAGTTATTTTTCCTTGGTTGAGTAGTGTTCGGAAGGTGTTTAGCCATTTTCCAATGTTTTTGAGAGTTTCTGGGTCACTTTTTTCATCATCCCAATAATCACCAAAAAGTGAATTAGCAACACTTTGAGAATCCCTAATATTATTTCTAATTTCCTGACAATGAATAAGTTCACCTAAATCATGAACAATAACATCATCATCTTTGGGAGCTATGTCAAAATAAAACGAGGAAACAATTTTTCGAGATCTTTTATAGTCTCTACGCAAAAATTTTAATTTTTTTGTAGTTAATTCTTTAAATTCATTCCTAATAGATTTTAAATCGTGATCAAGTACATCAGACTGAAATTTATTTAATAATGGAATCGATTGTTGATATAAATTGATTAAATTTATTAATTTAGTGGCATTATGGTTGAAGTCATTCCATTCTGTGCCTTGAACCAATTCTATGTTAAATTGTGGGGACTTAATCAATATAGAAATAGTTTCAAGAGTTTCTTCTAATTCGTTTTCATTAAATGAAGTTCTAATACCTGTTAATTTGCTGAGTGATTCCATCTCATTTATGAGGATTTCAATAATAGGATTTAAATTGGATAATGAATCTCTAATCTCACTTTCGTAGTAAGAAAATAATTCGCTGGAAACAATAAAAAGACCAGCAGATATTTTAATAAAATCATTTAAAAATCCTTTAATATTCTCATCTAAAGCATCTTCCCTATATTTTTCTAGAATATGTTTATTTTCAATATATTCGTGCACTAAACTAATAGTCTGTTGTGCTTCAGTGCTGAAGGTATCCCACTTAGAGTCTTGGATCAAGTTTACATCAAATTTTGGGGCAGTTACTATTTTAGAAATAGTTTCCATAGCTTCTTCTAATTCAAGTTGGTTTAAAGGTCTTTTAATTCCAGTAAGTTTCAATAAATTTGATATTAGATCCATATGTGTGTCAATCATGGCTCCTAAACTGTTTAATGAATCTCTGATTTCAATTTCATTAGTTGAAAATAAATCACTAGTCACATTGAATAGACCAATAAATTTATTTTCAAAATCACTTAGAAGCCTCTTTACGTTTTCATCTAAAGCAGTTTCAAGGTATTTAGATTTTAATTCATTGAATATTTCAATTTGATTAATAATTTCTGTAGCCTTATTATTTTTTTTATCCCAAACCCTATTTTTCAAGATTTTTTCGGGATATACATCAGATTTAATTATTTTTCGTGCAATTTTACCTTTTTCAAGGACATCATCTAAGTTATTAGGTTGAAAAACCCCTGATTTTTGAGAAAATTCATGGGATTTTTCTTCAATAGTTTCTAATTGATATAAAAGTGATTCTAGTAAAGTTTTAATCTTTTGTTGTTCTGCTGGTAAAATTAGGTCAGGATTAGAAGATTTCCAAGTATTTGTTTTAATGGGCTTTATAAAGTTCAAAAGTTCAGAAATGTCACTTAATTTAGATAGTGATTTGTCCCAATCGTTTTTGTTAAATATCAACGGGTCAGGCAAATTTACAACAGGAAATTGTTTATTTTTTTTGTTAAAATGTGTAACTGAATCCTCTTTTAGGCCAAATAACTGAAAGGGAGTAAAACCTATTTTTCCATATGGTTTATGGATTATGTTAGGATAGTTGTTAAGATCTGTTCTTAGTCCATCTAATACATTAAAATCATCTTCGTTTATATCCAATGGTTGGGATGCGAATTTTAAGGTTCTTTCCAATTCTTTCAAAACTTCTTTTTTATTTGATTTACGACTATGCAACTCTAAACAAAAATCACCCAGACCTACACTATCTAAACGACTCTTCACTACTTCTAATGCCGCCATTTTTTCACTTACAAATAAAACAGTTTTTCCTGATGCGATTAATTCTGCTATTAAGTTTACAATAGTTTGTGATTTTCCAGTGCCTGGAGGTCCTTCAACCACTAAATTATTCCCTTTTTTCACATCTTCGATTACTGCAATTTGTGAGGAATCAGCATCAGAAACCGTGAATATTTCTCTGGCAGGTAATTTTACATCAACTTCGTGTTCATTAAAACCAGTCACAGTTTTGACATCATTAGGTATAAATAAATCTTTTACAATAGGATTTGAATCGAAAGAATATCCATAAGGCCAGTTTTCAGCCTCTAAATCTTGATACATAACAAATTTAGTAAAGCTGAAAAATCCTAGATAAATTTCATATCTGACATTCCAATCTTTCATTTTCTTAATAGATTCTTCAACAGACTGAAAATAATCATAAATTCCATCTTTATTATCAGGCATTTCAAAAGAAGGTAGTTTTATCCCCTGTTCCTTTAATTTTGATTGAAGTGAAATATTAGTAAGAATGTCATCTCCTGTCCATTCTATCTTAAATGAACGTTTTACACCTTTACGCTCCATAAAAATAGGTATAAGAATTAAAGGCGCTTTTTTGATATCTTCAGATTGTTCTGCTTCCTTCCATTCAAGCAAACCTAGAACTAAATATAAAATATTGTAACCTTGCTCGTCGAACACGGATTTTGCTTGTTGATAAATATTGAATAGTCTTTTTTGAAGTTCTTGAGATGTTAATTTTGTTTGTAATACATTATCCTTGTAATAATCTTGAATATCGGTATCTGGACGTGGTAATTCCCATAATAATTCAGATTTATTCTGAATGAGATCATCATTACTCTCTAGATATTCTTCAAGATCTTCTTCGATGATTTGCCCATTTTTTTCAGGTTTAGGACTAAATTGCATCTTTTTTTCATTTAAAACAAGAATTTCATATATTTCTGTAGGAATTTCATCAAAGACTTTAATAACACGACTTCTTGGTCTGAAATTAAGAAGTTGATTGCGCATAGTCAAATCCAGAAGATTCTTTTGCAAAACATTCAATTGTTCTTTAATATCGCTACTTGTTTTAGCCATAAAATCCACCTGAATAAACTAATTGAATCAAACTAAATTTTCTATTGAAAATAGGATTACGTTGTCATGACAAAAATCATGAAGATGTACAATATTTTATTTAGTAAGTAGTGGTTATTAATATTATATTTAATATTTTCCTGACGTGACTTTTTTCATGGTTTTTATGGTGTGGTTTTTTTTAATCTATTTATATGAGTAAAATCATATGATAAGGTATGAATTTAATACAATTTAGGGATAATATAAGCAATGGAAAGAACCTTATATTCTATAATAAAGATGTTTACAATTGTTATAAACAATTGAAAAGTGATTTTTTCATGTATATACTTTAATGAGCCTTTATCAGTTAAGGTTAGGTTGATGGAGTCTATCAACATTATATCTGGTAATAGGAAGCCTTCATTAAGTAGGTTGACTATTGCTGAGTTGCGTGATTTGTTGGTCAAGCGTTTAAAGTATAAAACTTTGATAATACTCTTTAACCATTTTGAACGGTTGACTAAAAGATCTGTACAGGCATATCAGTATCTCAACAGCCTGGAAAACATACGATTTGTTTGTAGTTTCAATAAAAATTTCAAACCTGAAGTTTACTCTTTTTTTAGAACTTTTGAGTTCATTAATGAGGATGAATATAAATTGAAACATGGAAGGGAGGAAATTAATGTTACGTATGCAGTTTATGCTATTTTAAGTGTTTATTGTTTCTTTATTTACATGAAAGCAGCTTCATCATTGCTTATGGCGACTATATTGATTGGGGGTGCTTGGTTTGCCCTCATTATTTTCAGGACCTTAATGTATGCGGGGGGCCGTCCATGAGGAGTTACACTCACATTGCAGGGGCCATACTTTTATTTGTAACTTTGGCATATTTCACTAATCTTGATCATGTGATTATTGGAATTTTCTTTGCAAGTTGGGGCTCTGTTTTCCCTGATATTATTGATAGATTATCAGGAAAGCATAGGGGTATTGGTCATTCAATTTTCTGGTTGATTCCATTTGCTCTGATGTGTTTTTGGAATTTAACTGTAGGAGTTGCAATGTTATTAGGTTTTATTTCTCATGTTTTCCTGGATATCTTGACAATGTATGGTTGTCCTGTTTTGTATCCATTATGGAAGACTGATTTTGTCTGTTTTGGTAAGAAAAGAAGAATTAAAACTGGCACGAATTAGGATAAAGCTGTGTTTGTGTTTCTTTTATTCCTTTTAATTCCTGTAGGGTCTTAGATTTTTCATGTTTCTGAAAGCTTTTGTAGGGCTGTTTTGGAGTTGTAACCTAGTGTTGTGATTAGCCCTGCTAAAAATACAATTAGTATGGTGGTTTTTTCAACTGATTTTGGTGTATATTTGTGTATTTTTTTTAAGTTTAGTCCTGATTTGCATAATTTGAAGAAATCCTCGATTTTTCCACGTATGGGTTTGTATCTTTTCCAGTTTTGTATTTTTTGGATTAATATTTTGGTTAATGTTTTGTATAGTTTTTTAGCTTCTTTTTTTTGTCTTTTTATCTTTGAATACGCGTAATGGATAGGTTAATTTGTCTTTGAGTTTTTGTAGTTTGAATTTTTCTTTTGGGAATATTAAAGGAACGATTTTGTATTTGGAAATGCCGATTTGGTAGTTTTCGTATTAGGTAGATATCCTCTGTCGAATATTATTATGTCTTTTTTTCTGATTATTCGCCTTTTTCGGAGGTTTTCCATTATTTCGTTGAAAATTTTCGTGTCGTGTGGCGCTCCATTGTGGATTAAAAATAGCAACAGGCATTGCAGATTCATGTTCTATAACTACAATGGCTTTAAATCCTATGTAAAATCCATAGGAGGATGCGTAACTACATTTTTAGATTTTGTTTTTCGAGATATTTTTTTATAGCGATGTTTACGTTTAATATTGTAATCTAAATCCACAGGCATTGCATCAACAAAAAATGTTCGTCTTTCCACGTCTTTTAATTGGTTTAGCTTGCATTAATATGCTGTTTGTAACTTTAACGAATATATCTGGTTGGAATCGTAACATGAATTCTGAAATTTTTAAGAGCACTAGGCACTTCAGTTATTTGGAATAACTTATGAAGTTTTTTATCATTTTTAAGCTCTTAAAACAACGAATTCAATGGTTGTATTGAAAAATGCAGTAAATAGTATTTTGATTGATAAAATCATCATATTAGTGTTTTTAACACCTTTAAAAGCAATTATTATTCTAGACTTTCTAGAACCGATAATTTTAAATATTTTCTCTAACAAGATATAGTTTGGGTCTTCTTTACTGTAATTTAAGTGATGCTTCATTTTTGTCACCCGACAAATATATGAAAGCACTCATACTTAATTTTAACGGTTTAGAAGCCCAATTATTGTTATAAAGCTAAAATAAAATTGTATTTCAAGAAACTAATTATCAAATAGTTCATAAAATACAGAAAAAAGAAGGAAACCCCTTTTTTCAACACTAAAAATCTAAGACCCTAAATTCTTTTTATCAATATCATATTTTATTAATATGTAAACTTAATTTTTATATGGAAAATTTTAATGAATATTAGACCATAATTATTTTTTTTGGTGGGGATTGAATGAAAAAATGGATATTTACAACTAAAGAAGTTCTTGAATATCTTAAACTGGATGAAGAAGATGAATTAAAACGTGCAGCACCTATAAAAGCTAAAAAAGATGACATTATTCTCATTTATAGGGGTCAACCGCATAGTAATATAAAATTTATTTTTAAAGCAAGAACTGACGCTTACAAAGACATTAATTTTAGAGATGATTGGGATATTGCAATAGATCTCTTTGATAAAATAGAATTAAAAAAGCCAATTGAAATCAGTGATATGAGAGATGATCCAATTTTAGGTAATTGGAACATTGTGCGAAAGAATTTTATGGGCTCTTTTTTTAATATGCCTTCCAAAGAATGGGATCGGTTAAAAAAACTAATTATTGAAAAAAATCCTGAATTAGAATATGAAATCAGAATGTTAATTCAAGAGAATAGTAACGTTCACCAAAAATGGACTTTTGTTATGAAGAAGTACTTTTTCGACAAATTTCAAGAAAGTGAAGAAATTAGTTGGAATAGCCCGAAGGATATCAAAAACGGTGACATTATTTTTGTATATTCTACTAGTCCTCGCAAACACATTAATTATATTTTAAAAGCCATAACTAATCCCTGTAAAAATCCGAGTAAAGACAATGATCTCCGTGTGAAGGTACAAAAAAGGATTGAAATGCCTCAACCAGTAGAATTAAAGGAATTAAAGGAAAATCCAATTTTAAGCAAATGGTCCCCCATTAATAAGAAAAGTTTCATATTCCAGGGTGCTCACCATAAAATGTCAGATAAACAATATAATGAACTTAAAAGACTGATTATAGAAAAAAATCCTCAATTAATAACAGATATAGAAAATATTGAAAAAGAATTAAGTTTTGAATTAACTGAAGCATATGAAGAAATAGGGTTTTATGATTTAAATGCGGGTAGATCCCACATTGTCCGCGATATATGTTATTTACTATCTAATCATACATATACTAATCCAAATGATCTTTATGATTCTTTGAGGGAAAATATAGGTGAAAATGACTCTTATTTCAAGGCTTATTATCAAAGATCTACTAAAAATTCTAGCCCAGCCTACAATCTTAATTCCGCAAGAACTCTTGGTTTAGTTGGAAAAAATAATCTAACATTAACAGCTTTAGGTAAAAAATTGGTGGAAGTTGTAAAGAAAAGTGAACTTTTCACACATCATTACAGTAATGAAGTTAAGAAATTCTTTTTTGGACTAGCAGTTCAAAATCCTTCGATTCAGACTGCTATGCAGATTTTGCGGAGAAAACGCCAGTTAAGATTTTATTCCCCTACTTGTAATAGAACTAATAGGGTTTTTTGGAAGAAATCTTTAAATGAAACCAATGTTTTGTGTGAACACGATGATTATCCAGAATGTAAGAAATGTGACCATGATTTTATAAATCATATTAAAGAATCTTCTCTTCCTTTTGAAACCCTAAAAACTGGCATCAAAGGACATGGGTTCGTGTTTTGGATGTGTAGTCGGGTTACACCTATGCATCTAACTGGGAAAGATCCAGGATATTCTGGAAATACTATTTATTGGGACAAAAAAGCTGCAGATGAATTGGGAGATTCGATTAAAATGTTAGATGATGAAACTGAAACTGTTCCTAGAATTTGGAAAATAACTCCGGGAGAACCTGAAAAATCCGAAAAATATTGGCCTATTTACACTGAGAAGGGTTTCATTGGTATAGGTTGGGTAGAATTTAAAAGAGATTTCCGTGAATTCAACTCTCAAAATGAGTTAAACGCAGCTTTAAATAAGACTTATGGAGAATCCAAATCCCAAAGTGCTAAGATGATTTGGGATTTTGCCAATGAAATGAAAGCTGGAGATTATGTAATTGCTAACAGGGGAAAAAATGAAGTTATTGGCATAGGAGTTATCCAAAGTGATTATATAGGTCCCAATCATCCCGAAAACCTTAATTTAACTGATTACCCTCATCTTAGAAAGGTTGATTGGAAAATCATTGACAATATTGAGGTTTCTAGAAGCTTTGATCGTAAAACAATAACAGAACTAGAAGGTAAAAGATGGAATGAAATAATAAGCACTTATGCGAGAATGAATCCCGAATTTAAAATTGAATTACTCGAAAAAATCTACGCAGAATTCAAAGAAGAATATTTAGATAGAGATGTAGGTCAGGAACATTTAAAAGCGTATGAAGATGAATCTGAAAAGATAACAAAAGCTTATAAGGATGTTATGGAGAAAATCAATCAAAATATTGATGCAACTGATGAAATACTTTACGAATTAGTGCCACATAAAGGTAAAAGTATTGTGGGCTTTATTGCTAACATCAAAGCATTTTTTGAAAAAACTTATGAAATCAAACCAGATAAATTTCCTGAAATTGCAAATAACTATTTTAACACCATTCATGATTTCATAGAAACAGATGATTCAGAAATTCAAGAAGAAATAATAAATAAATTCGCCTCAAGTGAATACAGCAAAGGATTTGGCGCAGGAACCTTAACTCCTATTTTATTTTTTATTAACCACAATTATCCACTTATTAACAATAAAACAGTTGATACAGTAACATTTCTATCTAAAATAATGGGAGAATCGATAAAATTAGATATGGAATTGAATCATTATGTTGAGAATAAAGATAAATTTAATAATTTTTTAATAAATCTTTCAGAATATCTTCCAGATCTCTATGATTTTGCCATCTTCGACATCTTTTGTCACTGGTTATGCGATAAAAACTTAGGATTTTATGCTAAAGGCAAACCTCTGCCCTTATTGGGAAATACTAAAAAAATATCTGAGTTTGAACCTGTTTTCCTCAAACCAGAACTAATTGAAACAAAATTAAAAATTGCACCTAAAATTAAAGAACAAGTCTGTGGAACTTTAAATTCTAGTAAACATGTCATGATTACAGGTGCACCAGGTACTGGTAAAACAAATCTTGCAGAAGATGTTTGTAAAGTTGCAGAGAGTCATAAATTTACCAAAGGCTATGTCTTAACAACGGCCACATCAGACTGGACTACTTTTGATACTATTGGCGGTTACATGCCTAGTGAATCTGGGAAGTTAATCTTTGAGGAAGGAAAATTTTTACAGGCCATAAAAGAAGATAAATGGTTAATCATAGACGAAATTAACCGTGCTGATATTGATAAGGCTTTTGGACAACTTTTCACTGTTTTATCTGGCCAAGGTGTTGAATTACCTTTCAAAATTAATGGAAAATCTGTTCGAATCCAACCTACAGAAGAGATTGGGAGCTATTATGATTCGGAAACTGCCACTTATCGTGTAGGGAAGAATTGGCGAATTTTATCCACCATGAATGTCTATGATAAGGATTATCTGTTTGAAATGTCTTATGCTTTCATGAGAAGGTTTACTTTTATTTATATTGATCTTCCAGTTGATGAAGAATATAAAAAACTAATTGACAGTTGGTGTGGAGATCTTGATGAAAGTTATATCCATCAAATTCATCAGCTTTTAGATATTAACCCTCACAGAGAGATAGGTCCTGCCATCTTTAAAGATGTGATTGAATACGTGGCAGCCAGAGAAGAAATTGGAAGCAATGAACATATCTTAGAAGATGCTGTTCTTTCATATATAATGCCACAGTTTGAGGGATTAGAAAAAACTCAAATATTGGAAATATGGAAAATATTAAAATATATCTTTATTGATTCTGATGAATTAAAAGCTAGATTGGAAGAAATTTCAACTATTCCATTGGATGACGCGAAATGATATCGGGTTCAGCTGATGGTTGTTGGAAATCTAAGGATAAAAAAGCAATCCTTGAATTCATTAAACCATCACTTTATAGATACTTCTTCAATGAAGCTGTTCCTAATCTTCATGTTCCATTAAAGGAGTTAGGACTTTCAGATACTGATATAAATTTCTTAAAAACAGTTCATTTTCTTTTAAGCCCCGAAGTTGAAAATTTAGTCAATGAATTACCTAAACTAGTCCGGAATCTCTCTCACTCAACTCAAAAGGAAGTTATTGAATGTAGAGGTGTTGTTAGGGGAAGACTTGATTGGAATTTAACACTTAAAGAAAGATACAGTCAAGGATTTAATGACCCAAGTCTATTTATTTGCCAACCTGCGACTAAAATGTATGACTTACCTGAAAATCAACTTTTAAAATTCATTTTATGGAAGATTCGTAGTTTAACCGAGAATATTGAGCTTTCAATTCCTGATGAAATAATAGAACAAGAAGAATGGCGCCGTTGGGTCGATATTATTGCTTCGAGATATTATAAGGTTAAAAATATTTCAAGACACATCTATTTCCAACAAATTAGTTTACCTCGCATAATCAAACCTAGGGCACTTCAAAAAGCTTACAGGCACAGAAATCAATCTTATGATCAGGTTGCTGATTGCTATGAACTCTATGAGAAATTATTCATAACTAATGACCAAGAAGTTCTCCATGAACTAATTGAAAGTCAGATTTTCGAGCCACTTAATAATGACAAGTTATTCGAAATCTACGTTTTAATTAAAATTTTAAATTTATTAGAAAAAATCCCTGGAAAACTAAAAATTGGACTTTTAAGACCTGGCACCAATTATACAGCCAGATATACATCAAATCACTTAGAAATATGTATTTTTTATCAGAAAATGCCTTCAAAATTCATTGGCTGCAGTAAAAATAAAGAAATTTTTGAATATTACGATCCAAATGTCAGTCTAAGACGTCCTGATATTATGTTAAAATTCAAAAAAGAAGATAAAACATTTTACAGGATTATAGAAGTGAAACGCACCAATGAACGAGGTTATATTGTAGATAGTGTTTACAAAGTACTAGGTTATCTTAATGACTTTGAAGAATGTCTCAAACCAACACCTAATCCTCAAGGAGTCTTAGTTATTTGGGATGGTGCAAACATCAAGGATATGAATAAAGCACTCAAACAACCTGTTTTAATTCTACAGGATAAAAATATGGAAAAAGGACTTCTAAACATACTAGAAACTGAGGATACTTATGGCACCATTTTGGAAAGTGTTGAAAATTTGCTTAAAAATGTTGAATTAGAGTATAATATTAGTCCAGAGGAAGTTCTAACATTATTTTCAAGAAATTTCATGGCAACTATAAAGGAAGTAAAGATATTTATGGGATTAATTTCCGATTTGACTCCGGAAGATATTTTTATCACAATAAACTGGGTAAAATACCCTGATCGTAGTAGAAGATTTGTTTCTCAAATTAATGAACTTACAATACGTGATAAAGATGGAAATATTAAATCTGAACCTAAAGATTGGATAAAATTTGGTGAAAAATGGTATGATAAACGAGAATTATTGAAAAATTAGAATTTATTATGGGGGTTTCAATTATGTTAAAAGAAAATATTGAAAAAATCTTTAAAAACTATTTAAATTCTCGCAATGAATCATTTGCCAATCATCCAATTGCCGCTGTCTTGAGAAATGATTTACCTAAAGATCTGGAAAGTTTAACTGAAAATCCAAATAAGTATAAATTCGCCGGTTCAGCTGGCCAGGGAAACTGGACACATTCTCCTTGGGTGGCAGTTTTCAATAAAAAAATCACAGAATCTGCTCAGAGAGGATATTATATTGTCTACTTATTCCGAGAAGACATGAAAGGAGTTTATCTTTCACTTAATCAAGGTATGACTGATATTAGGAATCAAACTTCTAGTAATGTGGAAACTAAAGAAATTCTTAGATCTCAGGCTTCTGATTTTCGACATAAATTACAGGGAAACTTATTAGACAATTTTTTAGACGAAATAGATCTGGGGGTAATAAATTCCCCAAATGCTCCTTTTTATGAGGCAGGAAATATCATTGCTAAATATTATTCCGCTGAAAACTTACCCTCTGAAGATGTATTCGAATCTGATTTTAGAGATTTTTTACTAATTTATGATTTATTGGCTGGTGAAAATTTGCTTACCATTATTGAAGATGTTAATGTAATTGAAGATGCTCAAAACATGTTTATTGACATTATTAAAAAACTTTCCAATAAGACAGTTAGTGCAAAAGCTGGTTTTCAGGGCGGTCAGGAATCAGGTGAAGTTCATTGGTCAGATGACTTGGGTATTTGGTTAATGACCAGAAAAATCAAAAATAGTCGTTATTGGAATGGATTTGGTATTGACGAACCATCAGAAGATGCTGGTTTAACGATAACTGCTGAAATTAACTTCCCGATCAAAGGAATTGATCGAAGAATTGCCGGAACATTTGTTACAGATGGTAATGAGATTTATGTAGCCCACAGGGGGAAATTAGGGGGTAACTATTCTAAGAAGTTCTTTGATGAAAATTACCATGGAAAATGGACTAAAATTCAAGATGGAGATCGAGAAAGTGAAGTTGTTTTAATAGGTGGTTTGAATGATCCTAAATTACCCGAAAAAGTTAGCCAATTCGTTTTTGAGGTGGATAGAATGAAAACTGGTAGAACAACACCCATAATTTCATCAAAAGAATCATTCCATGTTTATTTAAAAGAACATGGTTACATGTTCAGTCCAGAAATCATTGAAAATTTCCTCTTATCCTTAAAAGTTAAACCTTTTGTTATTTTAACTGGGAATTCAGGTACTGGTAAAACTAAACTTGCACAACTTTTTGCTCAATACCTAATGAGAAAAGAAGGGAATAATGAAAATGCTATTATCACTAAAGTAAAACCTAACCTTTCGTCCATAAAATACAGTGCATGGACTTTAGACAGATCAGACTTAGAACCACTCCACCTGGATTTAGAGAAGAATTTTGATATTAAAGTCGGAGAGATACCAGCTAAGGCTAAACTATCCATGTCTCCTCGTCTTTGGTATGAGGATCCAGATAGTAAGATCAAGTCCATGCTTGAGAATCTGGCAAATACGGATCCTGATAAAGAGATCGAACTTAAACTTATCACAGAGTCAATAGATGAATCTAATTATGAAATTGTGTCAGTCGGTGCAAATTGGACTGAAAATCGGCATTTATTAGGATTTCATAATGTAATCAACAGTAAATACCAAACAACTCCTGCTTTAAATCTTATTTTACAAGCATCCAATGATAAAACTAACCCTTATTTCATGATTTTAGATGAAATGAACCTATCACATGTAGAAAGATACTTCGCAGATTTTTTATCAGCAATGGAAAGTGATGAACCAATTCATCTACACAAAAATGACAATTTAGAAATCCCACAGGAACTTGAAATACCGCTTAACCTATTAGTTTTAGGGACAGTTAATATAGATGAAACAACCTACATGTTCAGTCCCAAAGTTTTAGATCGTGCTAACACCATTGAATTTTCAACATATCCTGCTATGAATTATATGCTCAGTGAACAGGACACTGAAAATCCATCAGGGAACATTAAATACCTTGAAAATCCCCTTTCAGATATCAAAACACGAAATTTCACTATAAATGATTTAAAAGAAAAATTTAAGGATGTAAAAATAAATTCCAGTGATTATTTATGGGAAGTTCTAGCTGGTGAGATCAATTCATTCCAACTAGCATTAGGAAAAGCCGGTTTTGATTTTGGTTTCCGCGTTATAAATGAAATATTAAGATTCATGTATGTTGCATGGGTTTATGAAGGTAAACAGGAAGTATGGGATAATTGGATGCGTTACTTTGATGCCCAGGTTAAACAAAAAATGCTACCAAAACTACACGGTTCCCAAAGAGTTCTTGAAGAAGTTTTAAGAGATTTATTTGAACTCTGTTATATCGATACTGTTGATAGTCCTCCACGTTATTTTGAAGAACTCTCATCAGATCCTAGTGTCAAATATGTGCAGTCAGCTCTAAAAATCCAAGAAATGGACAAAGTACTAAATGAACAGAGATACGTTTCATTCATTAATTAGGGGCTCATATGTATGGTTGAGCAACAAGTAAAACTGAAATTAGAAAGTGACTTAGGATATGTCCTTGGATTTCTAGTTTTAAAAGCTACCGATCATTCTCTTGAGGAACAGGATAGTTTTGGAATAGATGGAACTGAATTTATTAACATACCTCAAGTAGATAAACCAGATAATCAAACATCCATACAATATCTAAACAAGAAAGATAATACACACTTGTCTCCTTTAATGTTACTTGAAGAAACACGATACGATGTAATGTTCGAAACCACAATTAATGTGGAATCAGATGATCAGATTAATATTTTTCCAACTATTCAAAAAGATAAGACTAGTAATTTTTCACCATATGATCCTTTGAAGTTCGATTTAAGCAGTGATAATGTATCTCGTTTTATTGGAATCTTAAACTTCCGTAGTTATGTGGGTAAATCATTTTTAGATGTAGAAATCAATAACACACGCTCTAAAGCAGTGCCTATTGAGGTAAGGTCAAAGAAAATTAAATATTCTGATCAGTACCCTCAGATGATCGCTGATCTATCTGAAGTAGCTTCAGGTTTGATTTATGAAATGGACTCTCCTTTATATCAGGAATTGGAGTTTGATCCTAGTAAGCGTAAAACTTTATATGAAGATTTCATGTTTCTCGAATATTTATTCAGACCAGAGAATTTTCCCAGCTCTTATGATTACATATTGAGGAATCTTTACAGTCTGCTTGTTTCATATGTAGAGGATGTTCCCAGCACATTTGCCAGTAATGTGGGCCCTACTGAGATGATTGATATAATATCCCGACCTGAACATTTATTCCATACTAATGATCCTCCTACAGATTGGCCTGATTCTATGGGTGGTTACGTGCCTGATGTTATCAGTCAAAGATTTTATAGGGAGAATATAGACACTCCTGAGAACCGGTTGTTGAAATATTTCCTGGAATCTTTGGATAAAGTCATCAACCAGCTATTACTATCAATTGATAAAAATGATGGATATGTAAAGGATCAACTTTTATTATATAAGCAACAGGTTCAAGATTATCTTAGTGATCGTTGGACTGCTGAAGTTGGTCGCTTGGATTATCTGCCCCTAAACTCACAGGTTTTACAGAAAAAAGAAGGATATAGAGATTTATTTAAATATTTCATAAACTTTGAATTAGCCTTTAGATTAGAATGGGGGGAAGTTGAAGACCAGATCAAAGGATTTGAACGTAAACTTAGCGAACTTTATGAATATTGGTGTTATTTTAAACTCATCAAAGTATTGGACATACTTAGTGGTAAACAACTAAGTTACAATGATCTTTATGATTTAAATAAGGATGATTGGTCAATTAAAGTTAAGAAAGGAACCCACTCAGTTCAAAAATTTACTCTCAATATTGATGATAAAGAAATAGATGTTGAATTAATGTATAACCGTCTTTTTTCTAAGAATACACGTTTTAAATCATATTCATTGCCATTTCGGCCAGATTACACTCTACTAGTTAAGTTAGATTCAAATCACTATTTCGTGCATTTTGATGCTAAATACCGTTCTGAAGGACAAGTATTAGCTTTTTATGATAATATAACACAAGAAAAATTAGAAGATGAAGAAAAAGAAAATAAAATTCAAAACGAAGTTGAATCAAGAGATTTAGAAGAAGAAACAAATAAAAAATTCAAATACGGTGATCTTTACAAAATGCACACCTATAAAGATGCAATTCTAAAGACTGAAGGGGCTTATGTATTATATCCTGGAGATGATCGAAAAATCTTCGAAGTTAATGAAAATGAACCAATACCATCAGTAGGTGCATTTCCACTTACTCCTGGGAAAAACGGTTTAGAGGAAGAAGAGTTAACATTATTCTTAAAAGCAGTTATTAAGAACATAATAAACCGATACTAAGCTTATGAGTAAAATCCTTATTATTTCTATGTTTACAGATTCTTAATTATTAGATTATTTATTATGTGATTATAGTAATCTGAATTGATCAATTTTCAAAATTTTTTGCGGTCCTAAAAATTTCTTTTTTCCGACTTGAATTTTGGTAAAAAATAGTGATTATTACAAAATCAATAAAAAAGATTATATATTATTAAGATACTAATAGGTATTATACGATATTTGTAAAAAATATTGTATAAAAAAAAACAAAAGGAGAATGAGAAAAATGGAAAAAATATGCGTTACATTGCCGCCAGAGCTAGTAAACGAATTAGATGCAATTCTTAAAGAAAACGGTTATCATTCAAGAACAAATGGAATTCAAAAAGCTATTGAAGACTATATATATAAATTAAAAAGCTAGCCATCTTTTTTTTAAATTATAATTCAATAAATTTTCTAAAAAGACTTTATATAACCTTTTTAGGATTTTTTTTTCACCATCAACTTCTTTTTTTATCCATACATCAATTGATTTTACTAATATTAATTAACATTAATTAGTATTATTCAACATACGCTTTTATATTAGAATGATCATATCATGTTGTATGAAACTATTACAAATACAAGCGGATATTCGCAATGGGCAGAACTTGATGTTCTATGATAAAAATGTGTATGAATGTTTTAGTAGGTTGAAGACCAATTTTTTATGTGTCTTCTATCATGATCCTTTACCAATAAAGGTGAGATTAATAGATATTACCCATGTCATAACTGGTCAAACTAAGACTTTCTTAAACCGTCTTGCTGTACCTGATCTTACCCAGTTGCTGGTGGAGAAGTTACAATCAAAAACAATGATAATTTTTTTCAATCATTTTGAAAGGTTAACTGATAGATCCATGCAGATCTACAATCAGCTCAACAGTCAAGATAACATCCATTTTATTTGCAGTTTTAACGTTAATAAAAGCTTAAATTCGGAAGTTTATTCCTTTTTCAAAACCTTCAAACTGGTTAATAAGGATGTTTACGAACTAAAACATAAAAATGAAATCAACGTTTCATACGCAGTTTATGCTGGAATAAGCATCTATTGTATCGTATTATACTTAAAAACCGGCTTTTCTTTAACATCTGCAACTATGGTTATAGGTGGAATATGGTTTGCCTTAATAATCTTCCGAACTTTAATCTATGCAGGGGGTCGATTATGAGATTTTACACACACATTGCCGGAGCACTACTATTATACATAACATTTACCTATTTAACAGACTATAGCAACTTAGTATTTGGAATTTTTTTCGCCTGCTGGTTTTCTATTTTTCCTGATTTAATGGATAAATTAACTGGAAAACATAGGGGTTTTGGTCATTCAATTTTCTGGCTTGTTCCATTTCTTTTGGTGGGATTTTTGAATTTAGGCATAGCAGCTGCAATGATAATTGGTTTCATATCCCACATTTTTCTGGATATCTTAACCACCCATGGGTGTCCCCTATTATATCCACTTAGAACGAAGGATTTTGTCTGTTTTAATAAAAAACGCAGAATTAAAACCGGGACTAATCAAGAAAAATCAGCGTTATCATTTATATTATTTCTAATAGTTCCCTTCCTAATTCTGGCAATATTAACTAATATTGGCTATTGGGACAATCCCTCAGAACAAAGTTTAGCATTTGCATCCCAATCCAACACAATAAACGATTCACCCAATGCTGTTAAAAATAATTTTAATCTCAACTTTGATGTCGATGATGATACTAATAAAAATATCACAGTTAAAAAGGTAGATGAGAATACAACAACCATTTTAATCAATGATGTTTGATAATATCAAGATTTAACATGCCAAATATTAAGACAAGTCGTACCGTTAATTAGTATTCAGCTTTAGCACTGCAAAAAAAAATCTTGATGTTGTCCATTTTTTAGTTGGTAGCAAATTTGGACAACAGAAACTTTGAAAGAATACATTACTAAAGATTTCGTCTTGGATGATGAACTAGCCTTTACACTCTCTATCATAGAAACGAAAATGTGGTTAGGGGAATATGAATCACATCACCTTCACGAGTAATCTTTTGAGTTGCATTGGAAACCATAATACCGTACTGGCAATTATATTTATTAATTGCCTTTTTTATTTGCCTTTTATCTTTATTTCCAATTCCCACTTCAACTGGTATGATTTTGCCGGTTATATCACTTAATAAAAAATCAACACCCTCCTTTTCAGGGGCATAAAATATTCCATGCGGTTTGTTCATAGTTTTTTTAAGTCTGAAAAAGTATGAAGCCACCATGTTTTCTGCGAGTTCACCTAAAAATTCCCTCTTTTTAGAGTTATATTTACCCAATTCAAAGTTTATACTGGTTTTTATTGATGGAGATAAAAAATAGTACTTCCAAGCCTTTCTTACCTGTGTTCTCCCACTTCCAGAAAATGGTTTAATATGAAATATCAAATGAGTTTTTTCAAGAATTGAAAGAATGTCCTTAACCAAAGCAGAAGAAATTCCTATATCCTTGGCTAATTTACCCTCAGATGTTTTGCCCGCTTTTTGAATAGCCAGATACATCAGTATCCTAAAAATAGAACTTCGACTATCTGACCTAAAGGACCTCATAAGAGACACATCTTTTTCTACAACACGATGCAACATGTCAAAAGTTCTTCCATGTATATCATGCCTGGCTAAGCCAATCTGAAAGGGAAATCCCCCTTGGTACAGATAATTTTCCCACTCCTTTTCAAGTGGCCTTGATAATCTTAACATACTCCTCATTAGCTGATTTTCTATTTCAGGCACACCTTTCACATCACCAGAAAAAATTAAATTCCTAATACTAGCTGAGGTCCCTTTTGGAGCATATACCCCATGATTTAAAAGTAAATATTCTGAAAAATTTAACGGAAATATTGATTCTTTTTCAGATCTTCTGACCGCATCAACATTTAATTCCAAACTTAATGCTGAAGAACCTGTAAATATCATAAAAATCTTTTTACTCTGGTCATAAAATATTTTACCAGCACTTGACCATTTTTTATCATATTGGGCTTCATCTATTAAAATAAAAAGTTCTTCATCCAGAGTTACCGGGGTTTTTTGATGAACTTCACTTATAAATACATCCACTGCATCAATAATTCTTCCACCTAAATATTCCCCCAGATGATCAGCAGAAACATAAAGTACTCTATCCTGATTTACACCTTTTTCATTAACTAGGTAATCATAAATTTGGAAGAGTAATGTAGTTTTTCCAACACCCCTTAAACCAGGCATGATTAAAAATCTTTTTTCGTAACTGCCTTCAAGAAAATTATTAACATGCTTTTTAAGTTTAAAAAAAGCACTTCTATGTTTGAATTTATTTCCATTTCTTTGAATTTGATCTTGAGCTAATCTTGGGCCTTCTCTTAATCTGGCTAGGATGTAATCTAAAAGATCATCAGTGCCGGTTTTCATATTATCGCCTTACTCAACTTTATGAGTAACCCCCTATAAATAGTTACTCAACTTTTAGAGTGATAGCTTATAAATAGTTACTCAAGTTCGAGAGTAAAGCATTAAAATATCTCATTTAATTTTTATTTGTCAATTTTCCGAATTTATATCAATCAAAGTAATATCAGAATAAACTTCGCAACCTTTTGAAATAATTGTCCGAGTGAATCTTTCTCTAACATTTTAGTATATCACAGCTTCAAACCATGAATCGATAGTATGATTTTCCGTGTTTCACTAATTTTTTTTGATTACATATAATATTTTCACAGAAAACTATATGTTAATGTGACAGTACATAATATTCAGTATGATTAAGTATATGCTAAGCTAAGAACAATATAATAATAATTATATTAATTATATGAGGGGATCTATAATGGTGAAATTCTTACACACTGCAGACTGGCATTTAGGAATAAAATACAAACAATTAGGAGACAATGCTCAAAAAGCAAGAAATATACGGTTAAAAACCGTTGAATTCTTGATACATAAGGCCCAAGAAGAAAATGTTGATTTTATATTAATTTCCGGAGACCTTTTTGACAGCAACCAAGTAGATCACAGCATCCTAAATGCAGTTTCCCGGATATTCTCAAAAACCGCACCCACCCCTATCTACCTACTTCCAGGTAACCACGACCCCCTAGGTAAAGATTCATTATTCAATGACCCTGTATGGGAGAAACTGGACAACCTCACTATATTCACCCAACCAGAACCATACAATCATGGCAATGTAACTATTTATCCCTGCCCACTCAGCCAGAAAAATTCCCAGGATGATCCCACAGAATGGATCAATGCCAAGGATAACCCTAACATATCCATAGGATTGGCCCATGGAAACCTCCAAGTAGGATTCATCGATGAAACCAACTTCCCCATAGACCCGGAACGAACAACACTGTCTGGATTAGACTACCTAGCTTTAGGGGAATGGCACTCATTTTCCCCACAACCTGACACTGATGGAATTATAAGAACAGTATACCCTGGAACTCCTGAAACCACTAAATTCGGTGAAGATAACAGTGGCCAAGCAGTCATAGTCGAGATTGAAACAGCTAACTTGCCTCCCCAAATCACACCCATAACTGTGGGCACCCTATCCTGGAGAAAACAAGAAAAAGAAATAAACACCCTATCCGATGCCCAATACCTAGTATCAGAACTTAACGACATCCCAGAACCTGAAAATAACGTTATTCTTCTTAAAGTGAAGGGTGTGACTGACCAGGAAACCATGAACTATGTTAGCCAATTAGCAGATGATTACCGGAACAAATTCGCACACTTACGGGTTGTGATGGATGAACTATACCTTAAACCTAACCTTTTAGAATTAAAAGCCCTCATACCAGAGGGTGCAGTGGTCAATCAAACCTTTGAAGCTTTAATGGCCCTTATGAAAACTCAACCGGAGATCCAGGACTACAGTGACATCACTCCAGAACGCACCCGGGAGATATTCGCCCAACTCCCGGATAAAGATGTACTGGAAGGATTATCTCCCGAGATCTTAAACCGGGCATTTCTTTTAATGTACCAGATGATTAAGGAGGCATCATAAAATGAACGTTCAAAGCATCCGACTGGAAAACTGGAAAAAATTCACAGAACCCGTCCAAATAGAATTAAAAGATGGTTTGAACGTTCTCTACGGTCCCAATGAGAGTGGTAAAAGCACCCTAATAGACTCAATCATCACCACCTTCTACTCCAAACACACCAGTGGATCCGGTAAAATAAAATCCCTGAAACCATGGGGCACATCATTACAGCCCCGCAGTACCATTACATTCAGTAAAAATGGGCAAAACTATAGTATAACCAAAGGCTTCCAGGAAAAAAAGTGCCTACTAGAAAAAGAGGAAGATGGAACTTGGAGAAAAATAGCCGAGGGAGATAAAGCAGACCAGGAACTCATCAAACTCGTGGGTGGACAACTATCCCCACGTGGTGATACTAAACCAGAACTATGGGGATTAGGACAAACACTATGGATGGTCCAGGGGAAACCCATCATCAGTGATGACCTAAACGATGAAACACTATCCTCATTACAAACAATGGTGGGAGCCACCATTGAATCTGGGAAAGAAAAAGAAGTCCTACAAGATATAAGATCCCGATTTTTAGAAATATTCACGGAGAAAAAGAAGACCCTAAAAAAGGGCAGCCAATTAGCACAAGTTCAGGAAGACATTAATTCATTAGAATCCAAATTATCTGAATCTAAAAGAATCCAAAGTCGGAAAGATGAGTTAATCCGGAAAATTGAAGATAATGAGTTCTTACTTAACAGGAATAAAAAAAATCTGAAGGATGCTACCGAAGAAAGGGATAAAATCGCCGAAGAAGTAGAAGCAGCCCGCCAACATCAAAAGAACAGGGAAAAACTAGAACATGAAATTGAAGGCATCGATACTAAATATAAAGCTCTCGCTAAAAAAATCAAAGAAATCAATCAAAGTGAAGAAGAAATTACTAAATTAAACGCTAAAATTGAACAAATTACACAACAGATAGGTCCATTAGACGTTGAATTAAGTGAATTGAATGATAAGATTGAAAATAAACTTTCAGATCGTGAGGATGCAAATAAAACCATTGACCAGACCAATGCCGAGAAGAGTAATGTGGGAATTGCCCACACTAATGTAATGGATGAGCAGACTCTAGAATCAATGAAAGAACGGTTTAATGAGATCAGTGAATTACATGATGATCTCAAATCAGCTCAGAATGAATACAACAAGATTATTGCTCCAACAGCAACTCAAATGAAGAAAATTGAAAAAGTTAACCAGAATATTCACGACACCAAGACCCGTCTCCAGGCAATGGGTCTTACAGTGAATACAAAACCAATAGTATCCATGTCAGGTGAAATAGCCTTGGACAATGATACTGCACCTTTTTCACTAAAGGAACACGAGAATGTTTCTTGGACAGCTAATCAGTCCTTTAAAATAAAAATCGACGATGTGGCAGAATTTGAAGTTAAAAGTGGTAGTGAAGATGTTAAAGTCATGAAAGAAGAGTTAGAAGACATGCAGTCTAACTACCAGGAACTAGTAGCTCCATTTGGAACAGAGAAATTAGAGGATCTGAAGGGATTACTAATCAGAAAAGAAAGCAAAGAGAAAGATTTTAAAAGAATCAAAGCTGTTCTTAAGAAAAAATCTGATAAACCTTTAGATAAACTTCAAAAGGAAATAATTGAGTTTATAAATAAGATAAAATTGAAATGGAGTCAAATACCTGATGATTCTCCCTATAAAGATTGTGAGGATAAGGATAAATCCATATTAAGGGATGAACTTTCCAGTAAAATATTTGAACTGGAAGATAAAATCCAAACCTTGACCAAAAACCGGAATAGTTTGGATGATTTGATTAAAGTTGATAGGAAAAATGCTAATGAGATAGAATCTAGATTAAATGATTTAAAAACAGATCTTCATGGTAAAACACAGATTATCGAAGAAATCAAAAGAAGAATAGAACGTTTAGAAGATGATGGTCTTTCCAGAGAAGAAAGAGAAAACGAACTAAACGGATTATCCGTTGATCTTGATCAAAAAAAGAGGGCATGTCAGGTTTATCAGGATGAAATTGAAGAGAAAGAAAAACGTCCACTGGGATTATTTGATGGACTTAACAGTAAAGTCCAGATAATTGATGATGAGATAAAAAACCAGGAAATCAAACAGGCAGGTATTGAAAGCGAACTCCAACTCCTTATCAGCCAATCCACTGACACTAATGTGATTGAAGAAAAACTTGAACAATTCCGAACTAAAGAAAAGGAGCTTCAAACTGAAGCTGATGCTCTTAAACTATTATTTGATCTTACCTCATTCTTCCGGGAGAACACAATCGGACAACTCTCAGAACCCATCCGTAAACGGGTCACAGATGATTTAGAGAAACTATTAGGACCTAAATATTCACTCCATTTTGGTAAACAGATGAAACCAGATACAATTCAGGCCAATGGTGAGGAAGCCCCTATCGATCTGTTATCCTTCGGTACCCAGGAACAAGTTTGGTGTCTTTTCCGTTTAGCTTTGGGCAGCATCTTAAGCCGTGATGAGAAACAACTGGTGGTTCTAGATGACCCCTTGGTTAACACTGATCCGGTTAGAATGCACCATGCTTTAGAAATATTACAAGATAATGCTAAAGACATGCAGATCATTGTGGTGACTTGTGATTTTGAGAAATACAATTCATTAAGTGGTGCAAACTTTATTTCTATGGATGATGCTGTACGATATTAGTTTAATAAATTTTTTGTGGAGGTTTTAAATGGAAAAAAATGCAAATGATATTCAAACTGTAAATTGTAGTAGTTGCAATGCTGAAATTCCCCCCGGAAATCAATTTTGTTCTAATTGTGGAAAACCAGTAGGTTCTAACGAAAATAGTGATCAAAATATTTGCCCTAAATGCTTCACAGAATTAGATCCAAGTTTGAGGTTCTGCACTGAATGTGGTAGTGAGATTAAAAGAACGGTTAGTGCGGATCAGGCTACTACTTGTCCCAAGTGCTTTGCAGAAATGGAGCCGGGTTTGAGGTTCTGCACAGAATGTAGTACTCCTTTAATAAATGAAGATAATTCTAGCACTTCTATTAATGAAAAATTAAGACAACGCCGTGAATCAGAAGGTAAAAGTGCTCCACCTCGTGAAGAGACATTGGATTCTGTTGTGGAATCTGGAAAGGGATTAATGAAGGGTTTGGGAGGATTCATGAACAAAGCTGCAAAAAGCATTGACCAAAGCATAGAAAATAATCGTCAATCATCAGCCAGCAGCAGAAACATCCCAAAAAACACAACAAAATCAGATGAAAATTTAGGTTATCTTGTCTGTGATGCTTGTGGTGGTTACTACCAGCTAGAACAAGGCGAATCTCCTGATGATTTTGAAGATGTGTGTGATTGTGGTGGTAAATATCGGTACCAAACTGAATTATGATTTAGGGGGGCTAACAAATGGATAGAAAACAACTATTATTACTAAACCCAGCAGAATATGAACATCACTTTGATAAAACTGCTCTTAAGACTTTAGAAGGAACACCAGGACTTGAAAAAGCAGTCAAATATGTTCACAAGCATGGTGTGGAAAGGATAATCAGATTATCATATACTGGTAGTAACATTAAAGTAAGTTCTGATAATTTCCCAGAACTTTATAAATTACTGGAAGAAGCATGTGCCAATATTTTCCTTAAAGATCTACCTGAATTGTACATTCAATGGGATTATGGCATCAATGCATTTGCTATTGGATCTCAAAATCCCATAATTGTTTTAAATTCCGGTGCTGTGGATTTACTATCTGACGATGAATTGTTATATCTATTAGGTCACGAAGCAGGGCATATAAAAAGTGGGCATATGCTGTATCATGATATGGCTCTAGTGATACCATTTTTAGGAGATCTTATTGGTGCTGTGACATTAGGTATTGGTTCAGTTGTATCTGCCGGGTTAGAATTAGCACTGTTATATTGGTACAGAATGTCTGAACTGACAGCAGACAGAGCTGGTCTTTTAGCTTGTCAAGATAAAAATACAGTATTCAGTGCTTTAATGAAAATGGGTGGAGTGCCTAAAAATTTTTATGAAAAAATGAAGACTGAAGACTTCATAAAACAGGCAAATGATTTCCAAGATTTTGATTTTAATACCGCAGATAAAGTAGCTAAAACAATAATGATAAGTCTCGCCGAACATCCATGGACTGTTTTAAGAACATCTGAACTAATCAAATGGATAGATTCAGGTAAATATGATGAAATCATTGAGATGCATGGTAAAGGTAGTTTAGAGGATATTGAAATCACATGTCCCAAGTGTGGGAAAAAATTAGGAGGTAATGAAACATTCTGTGGTGTGTGCGGATCTAAAGTGTGGAAGCGCTGATGAATTCAATCATTTCCTATTGAGTCATCTTCAGAAAACATAACATGAATAGAAGAAATATAATTGATTGATTGGAAACAATTCCAGGATATAGTGATTGATGTAATGGGTCGAATGCACTGAATTAAACTCAGATCATAACAAAGCAATAAGTGCACCTACTACTGAATTTCAATTCTGATGGCAGAACCAAGTTCAGGGAAAAGATCAATGCTAAACAGTTCATCAAATGATTGGACAAACGGTAAACCCTTAATCTCACTATTTTTTTTAAATTATCTTTTTAAATAGGTTAATTGGTTTTTTATCGTAAAACTTTAAAAAACATTTTAAACAAATAACTGTTGTATTAATACTATAAATATTACCATTTTATAAACTTAAACATACTAATGAAATACAGTTAACTGATTTGATGGTAAAGGTAGAGATCTATGGCAGAAGATCAAGATTTAAAAAAAAATAATATAATTCTCTATAAAGGCAACGAAGGTGCTGCAACCATTGAAGTTTTTTTTAAAGATGAAACTATGTGGTCTACACAAAAAACAATGGCAGAACTCTTTGATGTTAACGTGCCTGCAATAACAAAACATCTTAAAAATATTTTTTCTGAAGGGGAATTAAGTGAAACTTCAACTATTTCCAAAATGGAAATAGTTCAGAAAGAAGGAAATAGAACTATATCCAGAGAAATGAACTTTTACAATCTTGATGCAATCATAGCAGTAGGGTATCGTGTTAACTCCAAAAAAGCAACTAATTTCAGAATTTGGGCTACCGAAACCTTAAAAGAATACATAACTAAAGGTTTTGTTTTAGATGATGAACTTTTAAAAAACGGAACCAGTTTTGGCAAAGACTATTTTGACCAATTACTGGAAAAGATCCGAGAGATCCGTGCAAGTGAACGTAGATTCTACCAAAAAATAACAGATATTTATGCACAGTGCAGTTTTGATTATAATAAAGATGCTGAGATTAGTAGAACATTCTATGCAACAGTACAAAATAAACTTCACTGGGCAATAACTCATCACACAGCTGCAGAGATCATTTCCAAAAGAGCTGACAGCAAGAAAAAGAGTATGGGCCTTACTACATGGAAGAATGCACCTGAAGGTAAAATCCTAAAAACAGACATCGGTGTTGCTAAAAACTATTTATCAGAAAAAGAGATGGCAGAATTAAACCGAATAGTAAACATGTACTTGGACTATGCTGAAAACCAGGCTGAAAGACATAAACCTATGTCCATGGAGGGCTGGGTATCAAAGTTAGATGCATTCCTAAAATTCAATGAATACGATATTCTCGAGAATCCTGGAAAAGTTTCACATGCCGTGGCCAAGGAAATTGCCAGTGAAGAATTTGAAAAATATAGAAAAATCCAGGATAAGGACTATATTTCTGATTTTGATAAGGATGTGACTCGAAAGTATTTGGATCAAAATGGAAAAGGAAACACTAAACCGTAAAATATCCAAGGAGGCAATGCAGATCAAATCGATCGATCAGTGTCCCCATTAATGAATCCCAGTTTTCAGTGGCAGGACCAAGTTCAAGGAAAACCACGGTCATGGTTTTGTTATATCATTCATTTCCAAAACATATCGCTAACCTAAATTTGAAAACTTTTAATTAATCAAGTGTTACATAATTGTTTAGGGGTTAAGCTATGGTTAAGATGAAAATTGCCCGGGACTTTCGGAACTTCTTGGACTTTTCTGAGAAAGAAGAAATTTTCCTTCACGGCTCTGTAGTTATAGGCGATGACCATGAATGTTCTAACATTGACCTTCTGGTAATATTTCGGGATAAATTCCAGACAAAATCCAAATTATATCCTGAGGTGGGGGATTTTCTCCGGGAAAAAGGAGTTTATATCTCAGTTAAATTCATAAGTCCTGAAGAATTCTACCAGATGCAAAATATTCATTTCTTTTCACAGATTAAAAAATGTAGGTGTAGTTCTTGGATGATACCACCATTTTCATGTCTAGATTTAGGGAAAGATTCAAATCCGTTTGTATCATATTTGAAAATAAAAAAAAATATGTGGATGCTGTTGGAAGGGCTTATCATTCTATGTTTTTCGTTGCTCGAGCAGTTTTATTTCAATAATAAATGGGGAGTTATCACGTGATTAAATGGGAAAGTTTTCAAGACATAATAGTTGAAAATCTGGGCCGGAAAATATCCAAAGAAGACAACTCTGATCAAAACCGTGCCATCAGTGCACCCATAACTGAATCCCAATTTCTTGTGGCAGGGCCAGGTTCAGGGAAAACCACGGTCATGGTTTTGAAGGTACTAAAATTCATCTACGTGGATGATGTTAACCCTTCATCTATCTTAGCCACAACCTTCACCAGAAAGGCAGCCAGTGAGTTAAGGTCAAGAATCCTCTCATGGGGGGATGAAATAAGACAAGCACTATTAAAGGACCAAAAATATCAGGACATACATCCCCATCTAAGACTCCTAGATTTCAACCAAATCATAACTGGCACCTTGGACAGCATATCCCATGACATTCTAAAACTTCATCGTGCTCCTGGTGCAGCACCACCAGTAGTCATCCAGGACTTCGTAACCAGCGCCCTCATGCTAAGAGTAGGGTTATTCAAGGATGAAAAACATCACAACGAAGACCTCAAAGATTACCTCATAAAGCTCAGGGGAGGTGCATTTGGCTTTAACACCAACCAAATGTGCAAACAATTACTGGAATTAAAAGAAAGAGTATACTACGACCAGGTAGACTGGGAAAAACTCAAGAAACGAAAACAAAATGATCATCCTGGCTTTGAAGTTGCCCACCAAGCCATCAATGACTACTTGGATGAACTGAAAAATAGAAACCTCTTTGACTATGCCATGTTAGAAGCAGAATTCCTGGACCAATTAAAAGATAGTAAACTGGACGACTTTCTTAACAGCTTAAAACTCATACTAGTAGATGAATACCAGGATTCAAACCTCCTCCAAGAACAGATCTACTTCCAACTAGCAGAAGCAGCAATTAAAAATGGTGGTAGCTTGACTGTGGTAGGAGACGATGACCAATCACTCTACCGCTTCCGAGGAGCAACTGTAGACCTATTCACCAACTTCCTGGAACGATTCGAAAAACAAGTTCAATTAAAAGATTACAAACCTGAATTAATTCATTTATCTGGAAACTACCGCTCCACCCAGAACATAGTCGGATTCTGCAACCAGTACTCACAACTGGACACCGAATTCCAACTAGCCAGGGTAGAAGACAAACCAGCTATCCAACCAAAAAGGATTCACCCGCTTACTGAATTCCCAATTTTAGGAATGTTCAGGGATGATGTTGAAACTTTAGCCAAGGACTTATCCGAATTCATCCATCAAGTGGTATTTGGTGACGGATACAAAATACACGGTGACATCATAAAAATAAACCCGGATGAAGGGTCACCAACTGATCTATCCATACTTTTAAGCTCTCCAAATGAACGTGCTTCCAAAAAGAGGCTCCCCTACTATTTACGAAAAAAACTAAAAATACCAGTCTTCAACCCACGTGGCCAGAGTCTAGAGAGGACCAATGAAACAAAGATCCTATGTGGGCTGATCTTAGACTGCATCGACCCGGAATGTGAAATCCAAAACACCATTGAAAATCTACCCTATGAAGCACGTTCAAACTTCAAATCCTGGAGAAAAAAAGCAAGAGAATATGTAGAATCCAACCCAGAACCATCATCTCCAGTATCTTTAAAATCATTCGTGGAATCATGGCGAAATAGAAAACCATTAGCAAGGCGAACCTGGAAAAAAGTGGTTCCCCTCCTGGATCTTACCTATAAACTGGTAACCTGGATACCCACTATGCAGGACGATGTAGAGGGTTTAGTATACTTAGAAGCCATCTCCCGTACCATAGCAGAAACCGCTCTATTCAGTTACTATGGTGGGGAGCTTGTTTTTGATGAAGAAGACCCTGAACAAGAATATGATTCCATAAAAGATGCAATCTGGAATATCCTCGTACCCCTTGCCACTGGTGCCATAAAGGTAGATGAAGGACTCCTAGACACACTACCTGATAACCGCATAAACATCATGTCCATTCACCAGTCCAAGGGACTGGAATTCCCGCTGGTGATTGTTGATGTAGGTTCAGATTTCAGAACAAAACACCATACTCAAGCATTTAAAAGATTCCCGGAGGGAGGGGGTAATTCCTGTGCCCTGGAGGATGAAATTAGGATTTGCTCACCACTAGGACCTCCCACTAGACCTGCCCGCCACCGAGCATTTGATGATTTAACCAGACACTACTTCGTGGCATACAGCCGTGCTCAGGATGTTCTCTTACTAGTAGGGCTTAACACTTATCCAGGGATACCTAATGTGGCTACTGGATGGACTAGGAATGGTAACTGGCCCTGGGAAGGATTAGATAATATAACATTTATTTAATAAAAAATTTTGGATATAATATCCGATCTCTTTAAATAGTGGTTGATTAATATGACGCTTTCAGTCAGAAACAAACCTTACATAATCCCCGAGTACAGTCTTACTGGTGACCTTTTAGCTTATCTAACCTGCGGATTACAGTACCGTTACCAGAACAAGGCAACTTTACCTCCTTCAATGCCCATCCAGTTATGGTTCGGTGAATTTATTCACGGAGTTATGGAAGAAGCTTACCTTAAATGGAAGGATGAAGGCTGGAAAGATTTCCCTTGGGAATGGAAATCACAGATTCGTGAAGTTGAATTAGAAATCCATAACCGCATGCAATCCAGAGGACTACAACCACCGGCTAACTTATTCTGTCCATTCGAAGGTGAAAGTGAACATCCCGGTCTCTGCCCAAACAACCAGCATCCCCATAAACTGGTGGCCAGTATCAGGGCCGAAGCCTCAATTAACACTTGGGGACCTCATCTATTCCCTTTAGTAGACGATAATGAAGTGCGGCTTAAAGGATTGCGTGACATGCCCCACTACCAGAAAGGAATTAGTAGATCCAATTATTATGGTGTGACTGGTGTTATCGATGTACTCAGCTCCATTAAACTTGAAGAAGCTTCGGATAATAATTTGATCATTAAATATTTACACCGTGACCCAACATTCCAGGAGAAGCTTGATAATTTAGAATCAGATCGTTATGAGGTTATTGTGGATTACAAAGGTATGAAACGCCCTGCCCTTGGCTCCCCCTCCTGGAACCATCATCACTGGCAAGTTCAAACTTATGGCTGGTTAAGATCATTGCAAACAGATTCCCACCCAGTGCTTATTGGAATCCTTTTCTACTTGAACGAATTATCATTATTTAAGGAAGACTTAAAAGAGCTCAAAAGAGATGTTAAAGAACATAATACGGACATAATGCCTGATGGTGGTGACAGAGAAGTGATCTTGAAATGGAATCCTTCAAATAAGGTTCCTTCACTTTCAGAACCCTTCAGACATTTACGTTCAGTGCGCATTATCCCCATTGATGAAGTATCCCAGAAAAAATCACTGGGAGAATTCGATAATGTAGTGGCGGATATTGAACAGAGCATCCTAAATGAGGTTGATGGTCAGGTAATACAGTCCTCTTGGAAGGCCAACCCGGATAAGAGAACATGTGATGCCTGTGATTATAAGACTTTCTGTAAAAGTTCTGTAAGTAAAAAGAAGTTAACTGTTCCCTAACACAATTCAAAATAAATGTTATATCAGAATTATCTATTATATTATACAAAATATTTTTGATTATAAACTATAAACTTTTGAAAACTTAAAGGAAGGCCAATAATGAGAAAATATTATTTGGATTGGTTTTACTGGGAGTTTCCTAAAATTATGGTTGGATCTTTTCACAAATTGGCTGCACTATTTCGGGCAAGGCATACTTATCGGCCCCTAATGGTTCCTGTTATACCTATTTATAGTATTACTTGTTGCATAGCCCATTATCATGAAATATAAAAAGGCAAAACGGAAAATACCACCCGAAAAAATCACCATACCTTGGTTGATATCATTAATCATACCTTTAACTATTGCCAGCTTTTTCTTAGATATATATCCTGAAAAAAGTATTCTACAGTTTTTTTTACTATTTATTTTCGGATATTTCTTATTATCAAATGACAGTGTCCAAGAAAAATTAGAAAAACGAAGATGGTTGCTTTTCATCTTGTTCCGGGCAATAAACACGATATACGTTGTGATTAGTTCATCTTCCTTAAATGCGACAGTAGATTATTCTAAAACTGTTCCGTCTTCAATAGACGTGTTGTATTCATGTTGATAATAAAATTAATGATTAACTCCATTATATGGTTAGGGGGTCCTGGGTGTTATGGGAATGGGTAAACATTACTTGGAATTTCATAATTCAAAAACATTGTATCTATTCATCGGTATCCTTCCCAATATACATCTTCCATATTGTATGGGTCAACTTCTTCATCTATTACACTGTAAAATGGATACATGATTTGATGGTTGTGGAAATAATTTTCAGCCTAATTTTTAGTTTCATACTGACCATTGCAACTATAGAAGTAGTCAGGAGAATCCCTGGAATTAGAACTTTATTCAGCATCAAAGCCTAACATTTGCAGCTCTGTATTTATTGGGCATGCACTAAATCTGCCTGATTTTCCCTTCAATAGCTGCCTTCATAATCAGTCCAGTGAAGGGAACATTATGGGATCTGCCCTTTGTGGAGAAGGTTAGTGTGTGACGATCTATACCCGTAAAATACTCTGTTTTTTGTTTATTTTCACGTTGACTGGCTATGCCATCCTTATAAGCAGTGATGGATATTATCTTCCGGAGATCTATATTAGTGGTTCTTTTGGATCCAATGAATATCAATCTTTTATTGGTTAAAACCAGGGTTCCTTTGTCAATATCCCTGAGCTCATCACGAGACTCACTCCGGGCAGCCACACTACCCATACGGAAGGAAACACCCTTAGCCACCCTTATAGTAGGCCCAGCATATCCTCCCCTGGTATGTCTAACTGCACGTGCCTCTCTAAGAGTAATCCCACTTAAGGCAACTGAAGCTTCTTCATTTTTTTTAAGAATGATAGGGGGATTGGAGATGGGTGTTAAGTTTGTTTCTCCCAGGTTTAAGGCATTCACAAAAAAAATCATATCATCCTGCGCAGCTTTCTGATCTATTAAGGCTTTTTCCTCATCAGATATTCCACCATGGGCTATTCGGGTCCACTCAGTTTCAGTTAAGGTTTTCCTACCATATCTTTTCCAAAAATCTGAGCTAATATCATAGATGGCCTTAAACAAATATTTTTTTCCCTTTTCTTCAAACACCGCTCCACAGTAGTCACATTCCAGGATGTTCTTGGTGGAGAGAAATCCTTTATAAGTTTTAGGTGTGAGTGGGTTAGTGTTGCATGCCGGGCAAAGCTCCCGCCATGACTCAGAACCAGTTGGGGGAATGTACTCTACTTTTTTAGTTTCAACCGGAGTTTTCTCATCTATCTTCTCATCTTCAGATTCCTCGTCTGTAGGTTCAGACTCAACATCATCCTCTATTTCATATACCTCAACAAGTGGTTTTTGGGGAATTTTAGTTGCCTCTGATCTTTCTTGAGGTTCTTCTTTTTCTATTAAACTTATCCCGCACTCGTTACAGAACTTGGCATTATGCGGATTAAGGGTACTACATGAGGGGCATGGTTCAGCCTCTTTTTCTAACTCCATGCCACACTCCATGCAAAAACGTGCTTCTTCTGGGTTTTCTGTACCACAATTCTTGCAAATCAAGTCCCTCATAACTTTCCCTCTTTATTCCCATCCTTTGAAATCATTTCCAATTAGGGAGCAAAGACCCATAATAGCTTTTTTTAACAATTTCACCATTGGTTCTATGACCCTCATTTTGAAAACGTGCCCACCTTTTATCATCGGTCCGTTTTTTATCAAATAAACTTATATTCTACGATTTAACACCTGGACAACTATTCAACTGACAGGTTCATTGTTTAACTGACAGGCCCACCCATATCCCTATTAGGCCGGAAGATTTCCCAATAGTATTCATCTACTGTCGAGTGCCCTAGTAAGGATGTGACAGTTCTCCAGCTACTTTTTCCGCTGCTTTTTGGTTCAGCAGTTATTTCAACAAATTGACTGCCGTATTTTTTCAATGTAACGGTTTGTTTGACGGTTTTACTACTAGTAACATAAGTACCATACATTACATAGTTTTCTTCGCCAATCTTATAGGTCTCCCATTGGTAAGTGAAAGGACCATCCTGATATTTAGCATTACTACCACTCATACTACCCGAGTCTATTAACTTCGGTCCGGAAGTGTGATCATGACTTGGGGTCGTAGTTGCAGGAGTAATATCATTACCTGTTGTTATATTAGTGGTATTGTTGGTGGTTGGTGCTTTATTAGTTAACAACATGCCGACGGATATTCCTATACCTAAAACCAATAAAATCACAATAACTATAAGTAGCTTATTAGAGGTGGTCATGGTTTTAGGGAATTTTGATAAAATGTGATTTAAATCAGCCCCACACATCTTGCAAAATTTTGCATCAGCATCGTTTTTATGTCCACATTTTTCACAATACATCTTGACACCATTACCAACTAAACAAGATACTGCTTTTTTTTAGTAGTAATCATATACAGTGACTGTCCAACTTTCCAAGTCTTTGGTTACCACATTTACCCAGTATGTTCCTGGTGGTCCGATGACTTTGACTGTTTTCTCTTTATTGCTCAGGGCATCGGTTGCTCCCCAGTTCAACTCCCCAGAACCGATTATGTTGCTGGTGTCACTAACATCAATGCTCATGAAATTGGTGTTGTAATTCAACATTGGCGTGGCGGACATGACTACCTTAAATTGCTGGCCTTTAATTGAAAATAAACGGTAATCATCACGTGTTCCGGAAAAACTGGTCACCTTGTGCCAGTCAGCTTTATAGGTTACCTTTTCACCGGATTCAGTTACAGAAGGTTGATTGTTATCTGATGTTAGCATTGTGTTTTTATCTGATTGCAAGAGTAGTCCGGCGGTGACACCCAGTATTCCCACCAGGACCACAACTGCTACGATCAATATTTTAGTGGTCTGACTCATGCCTTCCTTTATTGGTTCTGGCCTTTGTCTGCCGAAATTGGGGTTTCTTACCAGTTTAGCCCCACAGTTATCACAGAATGTTGCATCCATATCATTTTCATGTCCACAATTTTGGCATATCATAAATTATCCCCTTTTTATAAATCTTTTAAACCTTTTTTGAGAAACACTCCAAAGGAACCACCCACCGCTCCTGAAATAAAAACTAGCACCATGATGAGAATGCCCTTGATAATTGTGAAAACTAGTTCCGATGAATTTGAAGTTGTGGAAGAAGTGGTGATGGTAGTTCCTGAAGTTGATGCCAGGCTTGAGTAGTATGGTTGGAGGGATTGGGAGATTGTCGCTGCTATTCCCATGGTTATGAATAGTAGGCCACCAACCACAAATCCTAAGATCACCATGGCTATCAGGCTCATGAATATACCATTTCTGGCACCTTCTTTAACATCATCACATCCCACTATCCCAGTGGTGATTCCACCACAGAACATCATGAACATGAGAACTACTGCCACGAAAATCGAAACATCTAAAGTTGCTGCTACTATAATATACCCGACGATTAAGCTACTAATAATTAGAACAATACACGATACACCCAATCCTATGAAAACTGCAAACAGGTTTAAATCATTGTTAAAACGGCTGATGAAATTTTGATTTAGTTTTTTACCACATTTTTTACAATACTGTGCTTGGAGATTATTGCCAAAATTGCAATATGGGCAAGTTTTTAAAGTTTCATCTATATCCTGTGATGTTGTTTTTGGTTTTTTCATCTGATCTGTGTTAGTGACCATGTACTCCCCACCCTTCCCTAATAATAGCCAACAATATTACAATACAATAACAATAATATTATGCACTTCACATCTATTTAAATCTTGATGTGATTATTTACACTAAAAAAATGATTTAATCGATATTTAAAAAAAAAGGTAGAGAATATCTCTACATCCGGAATCTTCGACGTGCCTGGTAACTGGACATTTTTTCCTTCTCGGAATCCACTGTTCGGAAGAAAGCAGCGTGTATCACTTTGTCCTTATGGGTAAGGGCTGAACCCACCATATTAGGCCCTTCCAAACGATGATCACATCCAAATCCAATTGATTTATGCTTAGATTCCATAGATAACCGGGCATCATCCAAAAATTTCTTGGCTTTATCCAGTCCATTGAACTGGGTTTCATAATCAGCCTTGTTGTTTTTTTCTTCTAGAATGATTGCTTCCAGAGAATAGCTTTTTAACAGTTTAGGGTGAAGCACGGAATAGGCAATACTGCTGGATAGAACATCTAATCCCATAACTTCACCATTAACCATTACCAGTATTCCCTTCTGACCATCAGATAAGGGAAAAGCACGGTGATAATCTTCCAAACTTTCAACACGGGATTCATAAACATCCCTCATCGCCCGGGTATTAGACATTACATGGGCGTCTTGACTCATATCATCAATTTCATTCCAAACTATTCTTTGATTGGAACGATATACTCCGTTTGTCTTCAAAGATTCGTTCACCGAAGCAGATTTGGACCTTCGCACTCGGTAGGAGGCTACATTACCTGAATCCCTAAATTCCAATGAATTATAACTCCAACGTCCCTGTTCAGTGCAACTCACTGGAATCACAGTCTTCGAATTTTGTTCAAGCAGTATGGTGGTGTTTAAAACCCGATTCTGCTTGGCTCCAGCCAGTTCTTCACCATCCAATAACAAAACCGGAACATTAGCCCTATTTACTACTTTTAACTCAGGTACAGAACCCATTTCATCTATTTCAGTTATTTTGATGAGATCTGCATCCAATGCCTCTTTTAAGGTGATGTAATCTGAATCATCTCCTTTACTGTAGAGCGGGAAAATAGACATTCCCTTATGTTCCTGTATGTCACCTAAATCCATTTCATAAATGTATTTTGCTAAAACTTCGTCCATTCAACCACTGCCCCTATTATATTTTAAAAAGAAAGAAAATGGGTATTTATTCCCAACTGAAAACCCAACCACTAACTATTCCATAACCTTTATTCGTGGATTGGGTTAATTTAGTTTCTCCGTTTTTAACAATTACTGCTGTTAGTTTACCATTGCCTCCGTCTTGTTTTTGAGCCATTACATATACATCGCTTTTTTTATAGTTGGATAAGTCAAATTTCTTGGTTCCACTGCCATCGAAGTCTAATTCTTCTTCATTGTTACCAGATTTAATTGTTATCGAACCATCCCAATAACCTTCATCATAAGATACCTCTATATAACTTTTTTTAGCTTCTATAGTCTTAACGTCTGAATTTCTGGTGTTATCAGGTTTCTGCGAACTACTTGTACTAGGAGACGTGTCACTACTACTGGTTGTAGCATCTGGGGCCATCATCCCGGTTAGTCCTACAATTACAATCAAACCTACGCAACAAATACACACAATCCCTATGGCTATTTTCGCTCCGCTTGACTGCTGAGCCCACCATCCTTTTGGAACTTCATCATCTGTCAACTAATCACCTCCACTAATAAAAAAAAGCCTCAATGAAAGATTATAATATATTTAAATGCTTTTACCAAAACTCCCAAACCAATTCCTGCAATTATCCCTGTGGAAAAACGCAGCAAATTTTTACTTTCACGTGGAAGCAATAATTGGGTTAAACCATCCAAAAAGGTGGGAACAACCATTAAAATGGCATATAGAATGGTAACCCAATTATATTCAATAAAAACCCAATAAACCACTATGTAATAGGTGAAAGCCCCAATATATATGCCAGTACATCTGGAACACACTGGGAAATATCTTTTTCCTAATTTAAAGCTTCTTTCAGGTTTTCTGTGGCAAATAAAACTCCCCATATTCATATACCATATCTCCTCATTGTGGCACATTACATTGATATTATCTTAATACTATATAAATGTTAATGTTTAACGTGTACAAACTAGTTATTAAGTATACATAATGGGAGTAAACACTCTAAGTTCGTAATATATGGAGACATTTAGTAATGAAAATAACAAGTACACATCAAAACACACATATATAGGTTAAAGGAGAATTATTTGTATTAATTAATAAAATACATTAACAGAAACCATTGTGGTATTTATGGAAAACACGCTAATATCAACAATTTATTCTTTAGAACCAGTAATGACTTGCATAACTCAATTTTCGCCCAATAAAGTCGTTTTGATAAGGGAAGAGGATGCTCCGGATAAAATAAAAGAAGCAGAAAGAATGTTACGCGAAACAGTGGGTAAAGTCCTGGAAATAGAATCCAAACCAACCAGCATCTACAACGTGGTAATGGTAGCCCGTGACACCGCTCTAATCATCGAAGAAGAATATGCCTACGGCCGGAATATAGTGGTTAATATCAGTGGGGGGCGAAAACCACAAGCTCTCGGCGCATTATTCGGATGTTACGCACGTCAAGATATGGTGGAAAAAATAGTATACATCACTGAAGAAGATAAAAACATCATCGACCTACCCATCCTTAACTTTGGAATATCCAAAACCAAAAGAATCATACTAGAAGAAATACAATCTGGTGAAAACAACGTCAAAAATTTATCCACCAAAATCGGGATAAGCCGGGGAATGACCTACAACCACATCAGGGAACTGCGTGATATGGGGCTTGTTGATCCTGATTCTCTTAAGATTACCAGTGCAGGAGAACTGGCAATAATCTAACAAAACTAAATTCCTGGATAATTCCATAAAATGAAAAAAATAGATATGGTTATATCTACCTTCAATAAATATTAAATTCGATTAATATCATGTAAAACATGGAGCTGATTAGAAATGTGGTTATATATAATAATAGGAATTATATTATTACTGGTAATTTTAATTGTATGGCTATATAACAGTTTAGTGGGCCTAAGAAACCGAGTCAAAAACGCTTGGTCACAGATTGATGTTCAACTAAAAAGAAGAACAGATCTGATACCCAACCTGGTGGAAACAGTTAAAGGCTATGCAAAACATGAAAAAGGTGTTTTTGAAGAAGTTACCAAAGCACGTTCCAGTCTTATGAATGCTCAATCTGTTAAAGAAAGCCAGGAAGCTAATAATATGTTAACTGGCGCACTTAAATCACTTTTTGCCGTTGCAGAGAATTATCCTGATTTGAAGGCAAATCAGAATTTCCTGGAATTACAAGAGCAACTCGCACAAACCGAGGATAAAATTGCCTATTCCCGACAATTCTACAACGACACTGTGTTGATGTACAACAATAAATGTCAGATGTTCCCCAGCAACATCATCGCCAGTATGTTCCACTTTGAAGAATCTGAGTTTTTCGAAATTGAAGAATCTGCCAGAGCAACACCTAAAGTAGAATTTTAGGAGAAGAGGATCATGAACAAAGTAAAACTTTCTTCATTATTTTTTATTTTAATTTTTATACTGGCTGTTGTACCAATGGTCAGCTTTGCAGATGACGATGATGGTCGTAGTTACTCCATACCCAAGGCCACATTCGATCTTTACGTACAAGAAGATGGAAATTTAAAAGTTAAAGAAACATTACATTACTCATTTTCTGGTACTTACAACGGTGTTTATCGGACGATTAATATTAAAGATGGGGAAAAAATTAGAAATCTGAAAGTTTTTACCAAAGGAGCTTACTCAAGTTTCGAAGTAACATCAGAAAACGATAATAAAGCCAAAATAAAAGTATACCTTTACTCTAATGCCCAACATACATTACCTATAACCAATAGGGATGTAACTGTTACCTATGAATACGATTTTGTCAATGTAACCCAAATTTACAAAGATGTTGCCGCACTGCACTACAAAGTGTGGGGTGAAGAATGGGATGTAGGTGTAGGAGAGTTAACCACCAACATACATTTACCATCACAAAAAGGTGTTAAATACTGGTTAAACCCACCATACTATGTACAAAATGATAAATGGGATGGTTCTATCCTTAAAATTACAACTGACAGTATTTCTCCTGGCAACTTTTTCGAAGTTCGTCTGGCCATACCCAAAGAACAGTTCAAAAACCCAGTGTATGCACAGCAAATAGATGAGATGGGACTCCCCAAAATGGAAAAAATTCAGGAAGAATACCTAAACGGTGTCAACCTCTTCAGCACTCTTTACTACGTGCTGTCTGTTTTAATGATACTAAGCATTGCCATACCCTTTTTAATCTACTTCAAACATGGTAGGGAGCCAAAAACAACCTTCCAAGGAATTTACCAACGCGAATTACCCACTAACGATCTGCCAGCAGTGGTTAATGCTATTTCAGGTAAAGTATCACAAGTCGGAAAACCTACTATGGACGGATTCCAAGCAACCATCATGGATCTTATTAACCGCCGATATCTTGAAGTTTCAGTTGATGATTTGGGAAAGAAAAAGCAAGTTATCCTGAAAATTAACGAAGACAAGGTTAAAAACTCCAACGAACTTCAAGCCTTTGAAAGGGATGTAATTAAATTTTTAAGGACAATGGCAGTTGACGATCTAATTAACATGAACCAGATGAAAAAGGATCTCAAGAAGAAAAAAAATGCCACTAAATTTAAGGACATCTATGATCAGTGGGAAGAAGATTTGGGTACTGTGTTCTTAAAGGAAAAAACTTCCCAATTCTTCATCGATAAAGGTGCCAATTTAATGCGTTATTTTGGTATAGGTGCTTTAATCGTTGCTGGAATAGCATTCTACTTTAATATCATGAGTCCACCAGTAAACCCCCTTCCAGCTTCCACCTATGTTATTATCGCATCTGTAATACTGGGAATTGCTGGTCTAATCGCGATTTTCCTCCCCCAAAAAGTGGGAGGCCGCTGGACCCAGGAAGGTGTTGATTTTGATGCTCAATGGCAGGCTTTCAAAAAATACATCCAGGACTTCTCCCAGTTGAAAGAGTACCCTCCCGAGTCAGTGAAAGTCTGGAACCACTACCTAGTATATGCCACTGCTTTAGGTGTTGCAGATAAGGTTAAAAAGGTTATGGAACTCTCATTACCCAGTGACCAGCTAGAGTCCAGTAACTTATATATGTTCCATTACTATGGAGGATATGCCATACTATCCTCTGGCCTGAGCACTGGCATGTCCACTGCCACCAGTGACAGTGGTGGTTCTGGAGGTGTAGGTGGTGTTGGAGGAGGATCCGGCGGTGGTGGAGGTGGCGCGTTCTAAAACGTGCCATTAACCCCATTTTTTTTTAAAAAACTAAAGGGACAAAATAATATGTGTGAAGAATGCGACTTCTGTGGAAAACCCGGAAGGGACAGATGCATAGTATGCAACAGATGTTACTGCCTGAACCATATGGGCGTAGATGGATACTGTATTGATTGCTTTTTTGGGACAGGAATGTTTGATTATTAACCAAAAAAAAACATTAATAATTACCTACAAGTCCATCTTGCCTAAAATTTTCCTATTTTTAGCAACAACCATTGACTGCTCCATCTCTCTTTTTAAAAAAAACGTCCTAGAATTTGATTTTTAGTATATTGTCTTGTAAATAATTATATATTCTTCCACACCAATCATATTCATTGAAAAGTAGAGTTATAAGCTTAAAAATATAATTTATAATGAAGATGTAAACTTATTATGAACCTAGAAAAATACTTAATTATGATTACTATCTATACCGTATGGAAAGAGTAGGTGGATGAAAATGATCTATGTGTATATAATCCTGGGAATATTAATATTAATTGCCGTTTACTTTGTTTATGGTTACAATCGACTTATTAATATGCGAAACATGGTGGACACATCCTATTCTAACATTGACACCCTACTACAAAAGCGTTTTGACCTGGTCCCCAACCTGGTGAGTACAGTTAAGGGGTACATGAAACACGAACGTGAACTTTTAGAAGAGGTCACCCGGGCCAGAAGCGACTGGATGAATGCTTCCACTATTAAAGAAAATGCAGGGGCAGATGATATGGCTTCCAAAGCCTTGAAATCTATTTTTGCAGTTGCAGAAAATTATCCTGACCTAAAAGCCAATGAAAACTTCCTAATGCTTCAGGAAGAACTGGTGGGCATAGAAAATAAGATAGCATACGCCAGACAACGATACAACAGGACAGTTCTGGATTTAAATAATGCCGTCCAACAGTTTCCCTCTAACATCATAGCCCAAGCCTTCAGATTCCAAAATAGGGAATTTTTCGAAGTTGAATCCGAACGGATACGGGAAGTTCCCCAAATGAATTTTAACGGTGAAAACTGATGGATCCCATATATAAAAGCATAGCATCCAATAAACGATGGACTTATTTTTTCTTTTTACTCTACGCAGTTCTGATAGGAGTAATAGGATATTTTATTGGAATATACATTGGTTCTCCCCTACTTGGATTGATACTGGCAGCTATACTCTTTGTGATCATCATGCTGGTCACCTATTACGGTGGCCAAAACCTGGTAACCACCATGGCCGGTGCAAGGGAAATTTCTAAACACGAATCACCCTATCTATATAACACTGTCGAGGGTTTGAGCATAGCAGCTGGGCTTCCAATGCCTAAATTATACATAATTGACACCGAAGTTCCCAATGCTTTCGCAGCAGGCCGCAACCCTGAAAATGCCAGCATAACCGTTACCAGAGGATTATTGGAAATGTTGGATCGTCTGGAACTGGAAGGAGTAATAGCACATGAAATGGCTCATATCAGAAACTATGATGTTCTACTGGCAACAGTGGCAGTTGTACTGGCTGGTACCATCGTGTTTTTAGGATATATGGTACGTTACTCATCGTATGGTGGTTTATTCCGTGGTCGGGACCGTGGAGGATCCCAGGGTCAGTTAATATTTTTTATTATCTTAATTGCCCTGGTAATATTAGCCCCTATATTCGCACAATTACTCAAATTTGCCATTTCCAGAAAACGGGAATACCTGGCCGATGCTACTGGCGCAAATTTCACTGGATATCCTGAGGGATTGGCCAGTGCACTGGAAAAAATTAGTGGATTGCAGAAAAGTAAAAGTAAGCTACAAAACGAAGCACTGAATGGTCTTTATATTATCAATCCAGCTTTAGGGTCTAAAAGTGATCGGGGTAGCACATTATTTTCTACACACCCTTCCACCAATGAACGAGTAAAAAGGCTGCGCGAAATGTAGTCATATCTCTTTTTTTAATTTTCAAATCAACATAAGTTTTCTGATTCTTTATCAGGATAAATTAAATAGGAATGAATTTGTAACTACCCAAAAAATGTGTTAATGAAACTTGGATAAACCATATCTAAACAGAATCACTCCACGAGTATGGTGTTGGACTGCTCTGATCTCTTTTAAAAGAGATTTTCCATCTTTGGGAGTTAGATTTTGGTCAGATTCATATGTTTCAAGTCCGGCTACGATTTTTCTAGGATAGATGTAGTTATAAAATCTGGTCACACTTTTTAAATGAGTTATTCCCATATCATAATCACCTATATAGAGCAGGGGGACAATGTAATCGCAGTGAGGATATATGAGGTCGTAGTACTGGTAACCATCCCATTTTTCTGGTTTAGCACAGACCGAGAAAGAAACTCCCTGGGTGGCCTCTCGCATGGCTTTAATTTCTGGAATATACTCAGTCATATTGTATGTTTCCACATCTAATTGAACTCCAATTTTCATTCGAGCAATTACATGGGCATGTTTGAATCCTGGAAACACCCAGGCATTGGTTTTTATTCCCACAGCATCAGCCTTCAATTTTGCTTCTGAAAGTATGGGATAGTAATTATCATTTCTAACTAGAACGTAAATGTCGGTGATTCCTGCATCCTTAAGGGTTGTGAAATTGATTTTGGATATGGGTGTGACTGTGGGGTTAATATAATAACCCATAATAAAACTAGTACCACCTGATTGGATTGAATTCCATGGAGTAATGTAAGGTGCTGATAATTCTTCGCTGATGTTTGTCGAATTTGAAGTGGTAATATCACCTAATACTACTAAACTGCCCATTGCCAGGGAAAAAAATATTAAAAATCTGATTATCTTTTGGGATTGAATCTTAACCGCCTGCAAACCTATCTGTTTATTGGTAGTGTTATCTTTAAATTAAGTTATCCTTAAAAATCTTCAGTTTAGATGAACTTCTGGACTTTCCAAAGTATTCATTCCATTTTTCCTCACCGAATAGGGCTATGAATTTTTCCCGATCTTCATCTGAGTATTGGAATGCATTGGGTCTTTTATAACTTTTTGTGGAATAAATTTCTTCTGCTTCACGTATTAATTCAGGGGCTGGCTTTCCAAAGGGTTTGCAATAGGGGTAGGCTTTTTTGATAAGTTCGAGTGTTTGGTCTGAGTACCATATATAGTTAGCATCATACGCAGTCAAGAAAGTTTCATGATTAAATATATCATCCCAAGACATCTGGAAATATTCCATGAAGACCTTCTCCCTTGCTTTAAGGATGCCTGGATTGCATTCCTGTGTACGAATCATTTTTTCCCATAAGCGTGAGATGAGATTCCACTGGTTAATGCGTGGGGTATAGTCCCATTCAATTTTTTGACGTTCCAGTCCAAATTGGAAGCTATCAGCCACGTTAAATGGTGATTGAGATGTTAACTCATCATGTTTTTCGAGGATCTTTTCATGTTTTTCTACTTCCAATGGCAAGTGTAGTAACTCGCAAAACATTTTATCAGAGAGAATTGCATCCCTCACTACAATGTCACCCTGTAAAGTCTGATATAAACCCTGTTCTTCTGCCATTCGCAGGAAAACTGGGTAGGATATTCCTGATTTTCCGAGTTCTATTAATTCTTCAATGGGTGCTTTGAGTTTTTCATAGTTGGGATTGCCTTTTAAACTTTCAATGGACTGTTCATAGGCTTCTAGAGTTTTTTCCATGAGTAATTCATCACCCCCACCTTCAGAGTATTCACCTTTAGCCAGGGCAGTCATGGTTTCAGTGTAAGCATTGCTGAACTCCAAAAAAAGGTTTTCTGTGGTTAGTTTTGCTGTAAACTCCGATACGTCATTAGTTTCAAGAGCCAGTTTTTCCATACGATCCATGGTTGTGCGCATGGTTTGGAAAGATTCACCAGTGATCCCTTTGTCTTCCAACTCTTTGAACATTTTCCGAAAAGTGCCCAGGATTGTATCAGCCATTTCCTTATCCACTGGCATGTTAAATCCCCCTGTAAGTTTTAAACTGGGTTATCCTTTTTTTAAGTATTTCATCTCGAAATGGCATTATTCTTCTGTGCCTTTCTTCCCAGATGAGGCTGGTGTTGTATTGCCAGTTAGGATCCCAATTCCGTGCATTGGGAACAATGAACTCATTCCACTCTTTAATCCCATCTTCAATCATTTCTTGAGGTCTTTGCTGATTTATCTCCTTTTTCCATTCATCAGGCACTTCTGCAGACTGGTAAACTTCTATTTCTTCCAACATCATTAGGTCGTTGTAAATTTCTTGGGTAAATAAATCCACAGTGATCTCAATACTAACTTCACTTTCAACATCGCTGATCATATTAATTAGTTCTAAATCAGTTTCCACAGAATCAAGAAGATCCAGAATCCTTTGAGGAGCGTGAAGCCTGATATCCTCTTGTATTTCTTCATAGTGTTTTTTCCGTGCAGTTTCCTGATCTTTAACCAGGGCTATGGCATTTTTAACTGCCAGATTTTGTGACTCCACTGTATTTCCAAATTCTTCAATGTTTGCTGCGTTAGCTATAGCATCGTATAGTGCTTTTTCTGACTGGTAAGAATTGATATATAATGGATTTTTTTCATACTTTTTCAATCTTGACTGGTAATATTCAATATATTCTTTGTGTCTTTGCTCCATCAAACGCCTCCAACTGTATCAATTGAGATTTTATCTAAGCACTTATATATTTTAATAGTTTTAGTTATTCTGTTCCTCTTTTTAGTTTAATTTCTCAAGCTCTTCATATTAAATTAATAAATCCTATATTCTATTACTTATTCTTATATCACTAATTTAAAAGTAGATTGAACTAAAATTTACTTATTTTTTATCATTATTCAAAAACTAGATTAAACTAAAATATGTAATTGTTAGATTATATTCCATTTATTCAAATATCATATTCTAGTAAAGATTTTCACATCCCCACGGAACATAAATATCCATATACACCTTGTATAATTCCTGCACTGATTATTATATTCCAATAACCTATTTATAGTATTTAATATTCCATTTCTTTGAACTTAATGCTGAACAGTGTGCCATTAGTGGTGTCCAATTCTATTATGCCGCTTATCTGTCTTGTTAAAGTATTAACTAGTTGTAATCCCAGTGAACTTGTATTTTGAAATTCCAGATCTTCTGGGAAACCAATTCCATTATCACCAACTACAAGAACAAATTCATCATCGGTAATTCCAAATTCTAGATTAATTTCACCCTCTCTTTTTCCAGGGAACGCGTGTTTCATGGAGTTGGATAAAAGTTCATTTACGATCAATCCCAAGGGGATGGCGGTGTTTATGTCGATCATGACTTTTTCAACATTCATATCTAATTCTATTCGGCTGGGTTCAGGCACATAGGTACGGTAAAGGTCAGTTGCCAGAGTACGAAGGTAATCCCCAAAATCAATGCTTTTTAGATCGGTTGAGCGGTACAATCTTTCATGTATTAAAGCCATAGATTTAGCCCTGTTTTGACTTTCTTTAAACATGCTTAATGCCTTTTTATCTTTGATGTATCGAGATTGGAGGTTCAGAAGGCTGGATATTACCATTAGATTATTTTTCACACGATGATGAATTTCCTTAACTAACATTTCTTTTTCTTCCAAAGATTTTCGCAGTTCTAGTTCCATTTTTTTCCTATCTGTAATGTCCCTTAAAGATCCTTCAACACCTATAGGCTGGTTTTGTGAGTTAAGCAGATAATGTGCATTAACAGATACAAAAAATTGGGTTTTATCTTTGTTTACCAATGTAACTTCATAATCAGCAACTTCACCTTTATCTTGGATAGCATTTAAAAGAAATTCTCTATCTTCAGGGTCTAAATATACTAGTTCAACAGGATTTCCAATGAGTTCGCTGGGTTTAAATTTGGAATATCTTTCAATCGAGGGACTTATTTCAGTTATTTTCCCCTCAAGGTCGGTTTGGTAGAAAACATCCTGCACATTTTCAAAAATTTTCCTATATTTTTTTTCACTTTCTTTTAAAGCTTCCTCATTTTCTTTAAGTTCAGTGGCATCACGTGCCACTCCAAATACCAATTCTTCCTCAGACAGTATATACGCGTTCCATGAAAGCCATTTGTATGATCCATCATTACATAAATACCGGTTATCGAATTTTAATATATTATCTCCTTTTTTAAGAGATTTTATTAACCTAGCAGTTCTTTCGCGGTCATCAGGGTGCATAAATTCTTGGTATGGTTTGGAAGTTAGTTCGGTAGTGGTCCATCCGAGGGTTTTCTCCCAGGCGGGGTTTAGTTTTTTAAAGTAACCATCAAAACCAGCAATACACATCATATCTATTGAAAAATTAAATAAACGGTCCCGGTCTTTTTCAATATCTAAACGTTGGGTGATGTCAATGAAGGTTACTACCGCTCCTACAATTTCACCATCCTTAATCGTGGGATATGACCAGCATTCAGCATTGAAAGTACTGCCATCCTTCCTCCAAAACACCACATCATCTACATGAACGTGTTTTCCAGTTTTATAAGACTTTTTAACTGGGCAGCTTTCAATATCAGGGGAAATTTGTTCTTGAGAAGTGTGAACAAGGTTATGAATATTCGTCCCAAGTAATTCTTCAGGTTCTTCATAACCTAATAGGCGAATACAAGCTGGATTACAGAACGTGCAATTACCATCAACATCCAATCCATAAATAGCTTCTGCTGCAGATGTTAAAATAAGGCGAAGGTTATCCTCACTTTCTTTGAGTAAAGTTTCAGCTTTTTTTCGTCTTAAAAATCTAATTAATTCAATGGAAATAGCATTAATTAAATCTTGTTCTTCCTTAATGAAAGGGCTTTCAAATTCTTCTGGAACTTTTTTTAAGTAATATACTTCTAGAACTCCTATTTTTCCATCAGGAGTTGATAATTCAGATGATATCTTCCACAGGGTCCTTTGGAATTGGTTAGTTTTAAATTCTTGTCCATTTAATAGAATCCTAACACAAGTTAGTTCAGGATATTGAAAGGCCGGCGGAATAAGATTTACAACTTCATTTAAAATATCATCCAAGGATTTATCATACGAAGAAAGTGATTTTGAAATCCCATAAAGGCAATTTAACTCTTTTACACGTTCTTCTAAAACTTTAACTAAGTGTGGTTCTTCTACATCATCCACACCATATCTAATTCGTTTCATAATATATTTCCCCTGAAACTTTGAACAATTTTTGATAAGTAAATTCTGGAATGTCATAAATCACGTGCTGTTTATAAAAGCAACACCGATTTTTTCTTATCATTACACATGGGATTTTTTTTATGAATTTACCATAGATTTGTTAACATTCTTAAACCTAAAATTTGGGGCAATAATGGCTATTGGATGTTCTAAAAGATTGAATGTAATTTTCTATTGATCACTAACCTTATTGAAAATCTCTTTTTCCCTCTTTTTGGAGATTTTTTCTTTGTGGTGCACATTACACGCCCCTACAATAATTAAATAAATTAATAAGATGCTTAATTTCCTTGATAGTTAGCTATTATAATATGTTTAGTTAGTATGGATTCTTATAATTATTGCACAAGTAAAGAAAAAAATGAAGTAATATGTATTAAAGATTTACAGGGAGGATGTACATTAACGTGTAATTATTATCTGTAAATATCTTAATAATAATCATAGACTGTGACTTTCCATTTTTTCAAGTCTTTAGTATGCACATTGATATTGTATTTTCCAGGCGGGGCAGTGATGTTGATTGTTTTTTCTTTACTCTTCACTGCTGATCTTGCTCCCCAGTTTAACTTTCCAGAGCCCAGAATGGTACTGGCACCTTTTACATCTACATCCATGAAGTTGGTGTCATAGTTTCTAGTAGGTGTGGCATTAATTACTATCTTGAACTTTTCACCTTTAATGGTAAATGCATGAGAACTATTACCAATACCAGTGTAGTTGGTTACTTGATGCCATCCTGCCTTTTGAATTGTTTCATTGGATTGGTTAAAATTTGATAAGTAAGGGTCTTTTGCCTCATTGTATTCATTCATAAAACCTAAAAATTCGATAGTAACTCCTAAAAGAGCAATCATGGCCACGATAAAGATTAGGGTCTTTGAATATTTTGATAGAAAACCTAAGAGATGATTTTTTCGATTATCATCTTGGATATTTATTGGATGCAGTTTAGATCCGCATTCCATACAATACTCTGCATTTTCCTCATTTTCCAATCCGCATTCCTGGCAAACTCGATGTTTCATCTGTTAGTACCTACCATTTAATCGAAAATTAAGAATTATTTTAAAAAAATTAATTTATGTTCCAGTTATCAGATAGTATGGATTGGTTTTACCATACATTTATAGTCTCATGTCAAACTAGATAACGGGATGAGTATCAATTGATAGATATATTATTTTGTATTAGGATGGTGGTAATCATAAACACACTTATCCTTAGTCCCAATTAGGTTAATATTAATTGGGCTTTTGATTTAGAAAACTAACCAGTTTTATGGCGTCACCCTTTTTCACATCTTCCAAGACGATTTTCCCATTTTTGTGATTTATTTTAAGCGTTCTTTTACGAGAATCAAAAATGGAAGTACCAGTTTTAATTAAACGGCCAAGTCCTGATTTTTCCTCTTGAACACTTTCGGCTATCTCGGCACTTGTAATATCTTCAAAACCTATGAGTTGGCCGTCATTTATTTCCAGACCATGATTAAGAACTTGCACTGACATGTTTTTACCTTTAACCAGGTATGAACCCCGGATATCCAATATTTCCTGAAGATCAGAGGCTAGTTTAAGCTTTTTTCGTTTGGATTTTGCTTTTAAACCTGTCCCATATTCTTGGATGGTTTTTCTTTTCTTAGTAAGTAGTTTTTCATCTTCATATAAATGTCCTAGATCGTCATTACCCGCCTGGATAACCATGTTTTCACCACATTTATGGCAGATACTGGTGTCACCAGGATTTTTGCTCCCACAATAGGGGCAAATTATGGGCTCTTCAGGGGTGTTTAAAGTTTCTGTGTAGTATAATTTTCCACCACATTCACATTCATCACTAAAATCAGCTGGTCTTTCTCCTTCTTGAAGTTCATAGTAGCCGCCACACCCTTCACAAACTAAATAACCCATATTAATACCATCCATCTATGTTAATTTACACTAATTTTTTCCCAACAAAAATTTTTTTTTAAGGGAGGATAATATTTAGAAATTCTTTTATTAGATATAAATATTTTTAAGACATAAGCTGGTTATGCTTTTTGGGGTCATTTATTAATCTCCTACAACAATTGATTCGTAGGTGATATTAAATGACTGATGATGGTGTCTATGATGACGTTGAAATACAGTTCTCAGAATCAATTAAAGAAACGGTTTTATTAGCCTTGGAGAAGGAAACTGGAATTAAACCCAAGGATATTGAGAGTGTAATGTTTGTGGCTGCGGGAAATGTAGTAAAAGAAGATTCAGAACATGGGCCTTATTACACAGTTAAAGGTATATTTGCGTGCCACCGTAAGAAGGACACCCACTATGCTTAGCCCTGCTATTATCCAGTTAAAGGTATATTTGCGTGCCACCGTAAGGGTGATTTCAAATTAGTAAAAGAATAATAAAATAAATAAAAATGTTTTCTTCTCATTTTCACTATTTTATTACTACTGATGTGTTTGAAACTTCAACATCTTCCAATATAATCCTGATTATTCGGAATGTTTTTCTTATCAACTGAAAGGTTTTGTTAGATTTTAATTTGGTGTTTTTAACTTTTTGGTGTGTTTTAGTTTTCCACCACATTCACAGGCTACAAAATCGCTTGGTGATTCATCAGCTTTGAGCTCATAATAACCCCCACAATCTTCACACACCAGGTAACCTTTTTTATTTTTTACTTTAGCTGTGCTAATTTCTTTAATCTTATTGAATAATACCATATGGATTCCTCTGTTATACTAATACAAATATATATTTTTTTCTCTTAACAATATTATTATTTTCAAACAATATATAATATTTCTCACACCAATTAATAAAACTCTTGAAATCAAATTCATTAAAAAAAAAATGATAATAAACAAGTAATAACATAACAACTTGGAAAATAACTCTTTGACCATGACTTACACGTTAAAAAATTCTTAAATATAATTTTTCCAATTTCAGATGACATCTCAAGAGACCTGCGCAAAACCTATCCTTGAAAAAAAAATCTAAAAATCAAAAAAGTTAAGTTTAATCTTTTATAGAATATTTACATAATTCAACAGAGTTGGGCATATACAAATTAAAAGAGGTTTTTATATGTATTTAACAGCCGGCATGATACTGATAGTTATAGGATGGGTAATTCAGTTTTACAAAACTGTAATCCAGAAAGATTCCAACATTAACTTGTACTTCTTAGTTTTATATATAATAGGAGTTATTTCCCTGGTCATTGGTAATATCCTTAATAACGACTTGCCTATTGCCTTATTAAATTTGATCGGTGCAATTCTACCCTTATTAATCATTATCATGATTAAAAAATAGACAACTCTATTTTTAAGAAAGTTATAGGCACCTTTCTGTGAGGATAAAAAAAATAATGAATGGTGAAAAGCTGAATACTCTTAAATGCAATAATTGCAGTGCTGAATCACCAGCAGGTAGTATATACTGCACAGAATGTGGTAATCCACTGCCTAAAAAACGAACTAACACAGAGAGTATGAAAAGCGTTTGCCCCCATTGTTACGCAGAATTTGATGATGATATTGATTTTTGTAAAGAATGCGGAACTAAAACCAAAAAAATCACCTATGAAAGTGATATTACAATTTGCCCCCGATGTTACTCTGAAATAGGATCTGACTTAAAGTATTGCCCAGTGTGCAGCAGCTGTATTAATTCCAACACTTCATCGGATAAATTGTGCCCCAAATGTCTTAAAGAAGTCCCCCCTGGCAGGCCTTACTGTTTATATTGTGGAACTCCAGTGGATGCGAAAAAATCATTAACTACCAAAATTCGTGAAAAATTAAAGTCACACCGAGACTCTATTAAAAAAAATCCCCAGGATCAACCTTTAATATCTACTCCTTCAACACGAAATGATTCTATCCAAACGGGTGATAATTACGTAATAGATGAAGAAGTAGGAAAAACCAGTGCACCCCAACATCCCCCAATCTCCTGGGAAAAAGTCAACCAAATAATAGAGGATGAAAAAGAAAAGGATCTTAAACCAGGATATCTAATTTGTAACAGTTGTGGTGACTACTACGAGCTTAAACTTGGAGAATCTCCTGATGAGTTTATCTGTGAGTGTTCTTGTGGTGGGATTTTAGTACACAAATTAGAACTATAAAAAAAAGGAATAATTAAAAAAAAATGGTTTTTTATTAATCAAGATAGGTAGATACTTGGGCTAAACCATACTTAGATGTTGTACTATCTGTTTTCAAGGTTTTACCATTTTGTTTCAAAGATATGCTTATAACTCCAGAGCCACCGTCAGATTTTTGAGCATTAGCTGCTACAGCACCGTCAATGTTACCCAGATTAATTGTTTTATCACCATATCCTTCTATGGTACGTGTTCCCGATGAGTCAGATACAGCACCACTCCACTCACCAGAATAACTAATTACCAGTGAAACAGAGCCACCAGTTGAACTAGTTGATGAGTAATCACCAGAATATGAGTCACTACTTGAGCTGATGGTGTCATAGGCATCGGATGTTACCATGCTCGCTACATAACCACTAACCAAAACTCCTAAAACTATCATCACTGCCGAGATTATTAAAATGTTTCTACCATGGGTTTTAGCTTCATGATTATCCTTAGAATAAAGGATAAGACCTAAAACAACACCTATCAACCCACCTAAAATAGCAAAAATATAACCCAAAACTACAAGAATAGTTGAAGGTTTATTGGCTTCTGAGCTTGGTTTCTGGTGATAAGGTGGGCTCTGGCTAATCTTAGCACTGCTACCTACATCTCCACCAACTGCATCTAACTTATTTCCACAACTCTCACAGAATTGTGCATCGTCTTTGTTTTCACTTCCACAATTTGGACAATACATATCCAACTCCCCTTTAGATTCTATCAACAAATGTATAGTCAATCAAATAGTTGATATAACCATTTTTTTTTTTATACATACATCTATTTTCATTATATGGTTAAATATTTATGCAAACCCCTCAAACAGGCAGAACTTTCTTGAAAAAATAAATAAGTCTGCCGTGATGAAAAACAATAGCATGATAATAACATTTTTGTGGAGATATATAAAATCTGCAATTTTAACTAAGAATAACACCCAAATTTATTGAATACATGTTGTTTAAACCATTTCAGATGGGAAAAATAAATTCAGTAATGTCTTTGGTTTTTGTTCCCACAAAGCAATTAAATCTATGTGAAACTATATTACTTACTTGACACAATAACACTCTTTCAACCGGATGGCAATATAAATAATACCTGAGACAACAATATATTTTATGGTGTTATCGTGCCTTTATCCTTATTTATACTCTTCTTGAGGTCTAATGGATTTTAAATTAATGAATTTGTTGAAATGAAAATAGTGGGAGGAACGTGACATGTTTTGTCCGGATTGTGGAACTGAATATAACAAGGGTGAAATTTACTGTAATTTTTGTGGTAGGAAACTACCTCAAAATATGAAAACTGAAAAACAAATTATTAGAAAAAATTTCTGCACTCAATGTGGCTCAGAGTACTCGCCCAGAGCGGAATATTGCCCAGGGTGTGGTCAAAACCTCCAAGTTTCTCCATCAGAACAAGGCAAAGCTGTTAATTTGGGTGGGCCATCCCACGAAAAAGAAAAACTACTACTAATTATACATGCAGCTTTAACTGGTATTAACCCTCCTAGAAAAATCCTCCACTTCACAGATCAGAATATTTATGTTACCAAAGGAAATTTATTTGTTGGAGGATTGGGTGAGGCTTTAGGTCATGTTGCTGGTGGGATAATTGGCGGCCATATTGGAAAAAAATATGAAAAAGATAAAATCGCAGAAATTGAACGTGCTGCGCAGAGTATTAACTTCCAGGAGTTAGCAAGCAACGATCCCGAGATATTGGTCATCCCCTACAGGGAAATCATTAAATTTATTCTGGCCAGAAAAAGCAGATTACTAAGCCCCACCATTACCATCCAAACTACAAGTGAAGAATTTAACTACACAATCACACAATATAAAAATTACAAACAACACTGTGAAACAATCCCCCTAATTTTAGGCGATAAAGTTATAATCAAATAGATCATTCAACCAATTTCATGGCACCTAAAATTATACCAAGATTCCCGTAACTGGATAATTAATTTACCAGATCAATAGATCATACTTTTTTTAAAACTTCGACATATTTTTATCAATAAATATAAATTTAACCTCTATCTTAAATGTTAGTGGTGATAGTATGCGCGAAATACTAGTAATGATAGCAATTTTAGGAATAATTGTTTGTGCTTCTGGTTGTACTGACAATACTACAACAACCAAAACTTATTCTGCCGATGGAGTTAGTTTTTCTTATCCTGCGAATTGGAACGTATTAAATTCTTCTAGTACCCAGGAATCAGTTGGTGATGCTGGAAAAGTTTTAGTCACTGTTGGACTAGAAGATCAGGATATTTTTGGCTTATTCAGTGTTAATGTTGGAGCCAATCAGGCATTATCCACTCCTAGCGAATGGCTGGCAAATATGAAAAAAGCACTTGGATCAGACTATGTCTCTAGTAAAAACATTACTGTAGATGGTGAAGAAGGTGTTCAGCTAACTGCCCAAGATAGTGACGGTTACAACTATTATTATGCCTTCTGGAATAAAAACGGGAAAGGATACATGGCTTTACTAACTACTAAAACTGAATCTCAAGATGTATTCAATTCCATAATCAACACTGTTAAAACCTCCTAAACTCCTTTCTTTTTTCCTATTTTTTTTATTATACATTTGTACTAGAATTCTCCCTGAGTTGAGGTTATGGTAAACAGTTACACTATAAAAATCAGCACAATCGGAGTTATTTCCGCCATGCTCATTATATCTGGTTGTATCACCTTCCCAACGAATTATGAAGATGATGTACTCAGTTTTAAAATCCCCACCCACTGGCGAGTTGATGAAGAAAAATTTAGCGACGAACTGGCCAAATTACGACCTGTTGATGCTAATTATCCCGTTATTCATATACATCAAAGCGATCTTAAACCCCATACGATCATTGATGGATACATCACCAAGTATCCTTATGAGTATCCACGGTTTGAGATAGTGACTCGTGAGTATGTGAAAGTGAATGGTTTAGATGGAGAAAAACTGATTTATAAGAACACTGCACAGGATGATTTTCTTCTAATTGGGCCTTATTTCTACTCAGTAGTAGTGGCTTTTGGGAAAGCTAACCAGACCTACATAATTACTTCAACTGAGGCCATGGAGCATACATATTACTCCAAGGTTGACCCTGCTCTGGCAGTGTTGTTAGATTCAATTAAAATCAAAGAATGATATTTAAAAGTTAGATCCTCTTTTTATATTTTACTTCCTGGAAAATGATTTTAATAGATGTTCCATTGGTACTCTCAATTGTCATATGGCCATCAATTTGATCCACTAAACTTTTAACAAGTTTTAAGCCTAAAGAATCTGTTTTTTCATAATCTAATTTTTCAGGAATCCCGATACCATTATCAGATAGTGTTAGTTGAATATCATCATGAGAAGAACTGATTTTAACTGTAATTTTACCAGTATGATCAGGGAATGCGTGTTTTACACTGTTGGTAACGATTTCATTGATGATAAGACCACAGGGAATGGCTGTGTCTATACCAATTTCAATGTTTTCCACATCAATTTCTTTCTTGATATTTTTGGTATTGATTCCATAGGTAAAGAATATGTTAGAAACCAGTGCTCCCACATAATCCCCTAAGTCAATTTTAGTTAAACTAGGGGATTGGTAGAGTTTCTCATGCACCATGGCCATGCTTTTTATCCTTCCCTGACTTTCTTTCAATAGATTCGCAGATTTTTCTTCAGTCACATAGTTAAGTTGAAGGTTAAGTAGACTGGAAATTATTTGCATATTGTTTTTAACCCGATGGTGGATTTCTCTGAGCAAAACCTTTTTATCATGTAGCGACTGTTTGATCTTCTTTTCAGCCTTTTTATTCTGGATTGCCATGGCATAAAAAACAGCCAGTCTTTCAATAGCATCCAAATCATCTCGAATGAAAATATCAGCAGTGTTAGTCAGGGCGATAACCCCAACCAATTTTTCAGCAAGGAGCACTGGCACAACTAGCATGTTTTCCAATTCAGGATCACCAGGAGGTATGTAAGCAAAATCAATATTTTTTTGGGGAGAATTATCCAGGAATGACTCTTTATTCTTCAAAGCATTCATTAACAAGCCATAATATTCGCCTTCTGAGTTAATAGGGAATTCTACCTTCATATTTCCTTCATAATCATCAGCAACCCCCATAGCCACGGTATTATCAATCACCTGAAGACTGGAATCTAAAGCAGCAGCAAAACCATATTTACTTCCAGTTAATTTTTGAGCTTCCTGAATTATGACTTGGCCCACTTCATAAATTGTGGATTCAGGCGCTACCAGAGGTGCGTAGATATTGGCCAAAGATTTATTAATGTCTAGTTCACGTTTTATCCGATTTTGAGATTCTTTCATCTTGGTAATATCACGTATGACTTCGATATTACCAGTCCAATTCCCTTCAGGATCATATAAAGGCGCGGCTTTGGCCCAAACAGTTCTTTTTTCCCCTTTTAAGATAAGATCTGTTTCGACTGTTAATATTTCGGCTTTTCTATGAGAAATTCGATATTGTTTTTGCACTTTTTCGTAGGATTCATTAAACATGTCCAGCAGTATTGGTCTGCGTTTACCATAAAATGGTATGGCATATTCGTAGTTACCTTTTTCCATGATTTCTTCAGAGGCAACACCAGTCATTTCTTCAATGGCCTTGTTCCAAGCAATGACTTTGCCTTCAGTATCAATAACAAGCGTGGCATCGGGAAGAAAATCGATTATATCAGCCATTCTCCGATGAGATTCAGCTAAAGCATCTTCAGCCAATTTAAGTTCTGTTACATCCTGATTAACGCCTTTAGCCCCAATTTTATTTCCATTTTCATCTAATAGGGTCCTGATACGCACAATAATATGTCTTTTTTCTCCGTCACCACGTATAATGCTGTGTCGTACTGTGCTGGAATAATTTGGATCATTAGATTCATTAGCTCTGGTTACCTCCATTCCAACAACTTCATGTTCTTCAGGAGGTAGGAAACGATTGGCATATTCTGATGGGGTCATCAGATAACCCCCTTCATCTTTCGCAGTTGTGCCATATAATGTATAAAACTGGTCATTTAAGATGAAAAGATCGTCACCCCAATCATATTCCCAGTAAACCAGATTGGCAATTTCCATGGCCATTTTAAGACGATCTTCACTCCGGCGTAGTTTTTCTTCAGCTTCTTTTTTTTCAGTTATGTCTCGTATGATGGCAGTAAAAAATGTATGATCACCTGATTTCCAGGAAGAAAGGGACATTTCAAAAGGAAATTCTACCCCATCCTTTTTTAATCCAATGGTGGAAACTGTTTTACCAATTAATCTATGCTCTGCATATTTTTTGAATCTTTCCAGTTCCTTCGTGTAGTTTTTTTGGAATCTTTCAGGCATTAAAGTGGTCAGTGGTTTGCCAGTAAGTTCTCTTTCAGAGTATCCGAAAATATCCTCTAAACTCTGATTAAAATATCTGATTATCCCATTAACATCAGTAGTTACTATGGCATCTACCGCAGATTCAGCCACAGCACGGAAACGTTCTTCACTCTTTTTTAGGGTTATTTCAGTATTTTTACTGGTTATGACTTCCATAAAAGCAACTGAAAGCATTTCAATAGCGTATTTATCATCCTGATTGTAACCAGATTGTTTATTGGCTAAAGCAATCATGCCAACGGTTTTATCTCCCCGTTTTAGTGGAATTGCCATGAAAGATTTTATTTCAGGGTGTCCTTCAGGTTCTCCTATTCTTTCTGGATCTGATTTTGGGTCATTGACAATTACTGGTTTTCCAGTGGTAAGGGTTCTGCTTAAATAACCCCTGATTTTCAGGTTAGCTAGATTTTTAACGGCCTTTGTCTTGGGTATTACACATTCTGCCCAACCAGGGTCACTGATTGCAATAGTATCATGACGACCGGCAGAGTTTATTCTGCCAATTAAACCAAATTTACTGTCAGTTAGTTTCTCAGCCACTTCCAAACATATTTTTGCAACGTCATCGGGAGATGTGCAGAGTAAAGCATTTTTAAGGATTTTATTTATGGCTCGTGTTATAGAAATCTGTTTATAAGTTTCAAGTTCCATTTCCTTTTTGTAAATAGCATGTTCAATGGAAAATCTAAGTTTGTTCTTATCAAAAGGCTTGATTATGTATCCATAAGGATCAGTTTTCATGGCCTTTTTGACTAGATCTTCCTCAGCATGGGCAGTTAGATATATGAAAGGTATACCTAGCTCTTTAATTTTATAGGCCAATTCAATACCATCCATATCACCGTTAAGAACGATATCTATCAAAATAAGATCAGGCATGATTTCTAAGATGTGTTTAATTGCATCTATGCCAGTGGAAGCAACATACGGAACTTCATAATTAAATGATTCCAGTGTTTCTTTAATATCCATGGCGTCTATATTTTCATCCTCTACCAGGATAATCTTAATATCAGCCATAATAGTATCAACTCATGTTTACTATGGTAATACCCAATATTAATTTTTATTTATCATTGCCATCATATTTATTATTCTCATAGTCACTATATCTGGTTTATTATAGCTGGAGGTTAATTGTATCTGGTTTGTATATATCCTCCTATAAATCCACAAACTGCGCCATTAATTACCCCTAGCATGGTAAAGGGTATTATGCTGAGGAATGATCCTGTGAGAAGACTTCCGAAAAAGAATGAAATTGCACCAGCGACAATGGCATTTTTAGCCCCAACAACCGGTTCTTTAGTTAAATAACCCACTGCAGCTAACAGTACAAAAATTAATAGAGTAAGGATGCCATTGCTATTGGCTAAAATTAGTGTTATAACCATTATAACTGGTATTATTATAATCCATTGGATATTATTGAAATTAAGCTCAGCCTGTATAGTATTAATCAAACTATTTTGCATACCATAGGGGGAGTTATAATGATTGTTCCAATTTTTAGTGTTATGGAACCTGTTTCTCAAATTATGCCAAAATCGAATAATGGGGCTTATTATATTATCGTTAATCCTAAAACTTATTGATTGCAGTTTGTTTGTTAGAATTTCTTTTATTGTAGGTTTTTTCCTGAAGATGGATTGTTTCCAACTGGGATCAACTATGTCCAAATTTTCCACATATCGTAATTTACTGCCACAATCGCAGTTACTGGTAAAATCTTTTTTAGACTCACCAGATTCCATTTTGTAATAAAATCTGCATTTACTGCATATCAAATAACCCATTTTATCTACCTATAAAAAAGACTAAACTCATTCTTAATACTTATCTATTTTTTAGAAAATCTTTTCTAAAAATGTTTAGTGTTAATACCTTCATTATATTAATTACAACTACTTATTAATAGATTTTTTATTGTATATGGAATAAGGTATTAGTATGAAAAAGGAAACCCCTGATTTTTCATCACAATATCTTGAAAACCGCCTTATAAAGCGCCTGCGAAGATACTTCTTTTTCATCTTTATCTTCTTGGTTGTGTTATTCATAGAAGTATCTACAGGAATGTTTAAGTTTTCCTGGGCCATCAGTGGTCTATTGATCGGTTTTGTGGTGGGAATTTTTGCTTCTCGCATGTATCATTTGAGTTGGGATGATGAAAACAACATGATCATTAGCCATATTGATAAGATTGGAGCTGTAATATTGATCTTTTATCTGCTTTTCATTTTCACCCGTACCTATTATCTTCACCAATGGTTTCACGGTGCACCATTATCTGTCATAATCATTAGCCTGGCCACAGGTACTATGATCGGTAACTTGATGAGCACCAAAAGGAGTATTAAAAAAATTTTAAATACACTGAACAGTCTAGTTTAACGTTGCCCCCATTCTTTGTGAGGGATTGGTTTAGAAAATGTATTTAATTAATGGAATACAATAATACAATAGGTGTTTGTTCATGCTGGATTTTGGTTTGACTGATAGTGAAGACATGGAAGATTATGAAACTAAATTTTTAACTGAACTACAACCTGGAGATGAAATAACCGGCAAAATTATTATTGGCGAATTCAAAACAGTTCCCATGGGCAAAAGAGAAGTAGCTGAATTCTACATAATAATAACCGACCTTAAAAATCGTGCTAAGTGGGTATGTGAATTTATCACTCCTTATTATCCTGAAACGGATAATATTTATGGGGAAAATGGCGGTGTCTTCTACAACTTAATTGACAGCCTGAATCACGTGGTGAATAAAACCCCACTAAACTGGCAAGAGAATTACTCTGTTAATTTCAGCAAATTCCGGAAAACCGTGAACGAATCCATAAGTAGTGTCACTATAAAAGCTTTGCAATCGGATAATCCCGATGCAAAAACTGTAAACTTACAAGTGATAGATGTTATCATTATCACTGACCCTGAAACCGATCCTCCTATATCCATTTATGATCTGGCAGAAGAGGATCCCATAATCCTCATGGCCTATGCTGGTCTGAGAAATAAAGGTGACCGGATAACTGTTAAAAACATTACTTTTGAATTAAAAGGACTATATGATGATAAAAATATCACTAAATATGCTTACCAAACTGCTTTAAAAGAACTAAAAAAAGTTAAAGATAGGGATTAACATTAATATCATAAATCATTACCATTTAATTTAAAAGCAAAATTATCTGTACTTATTTTTTCAGGCGAGATTGATTTAATTCCAGTAAATAAATGACCATATCTATGATAAAAACTGCTGCATGAGAATACATTAAAATGGCGATATAAACAGGAACATTCCCTACTAAACCTATCAAACAATAAAATAGGCTGTTCAAAACAAAATTTAATATCAAAAAATTTTTTATAACCTTTAATTTTATCCACTTTCTCCATCTAAAATTCCTCATGAACTCCTGCAACTAGTAGATTTAAAAAAAAAATAATAAAACGTATTTATTTAATTCCGACGTATAATTAATTATAAAATCACAAAATGCAACAGATGTATTAAATAGGCTTAAAAAAGGATCTTAGGGGAATTTATTAAATGAAAATCCAAAGGGGAATTATCTCCCATCAAGGAAGGGATTACTATCAAATTGCAGGCTTATTGTTAATGGTATCATGTATACAATTTTTCATGGCGGTTTTCCTGGCTGAAACCCAGTATCCTGGCTACAGCACTGCTAAAAATACCTTAAGCTCCCTTGGTGGAACTTTACCTCCGGTGGAGCCTTCTGCTACACTATTCAATCTTAGTATATTCTTACTCGGAGTACTGGCCTTGGTGTCTGTTTATTTAATACTGAAAAGTGGTGGTTGCCGACTTTTCTCAACATGCCTATTACTTACGGGAATTGGTGCAATGGGAGTGGGTTTGTTTCCTTCTTACTCTCCAGTCGAACATGCCATTTTCACATTCTTAACATTCTTTTTCGGGAGTTTAGCTGTTCTATTTTCCTACCGCCTGGGTTTGAACATTCACATGGTGATATTATCTACGATAATGGGTCTTGTGCCTTTAAGCATTATAATTGGGACGTTAATCTTCGGATTTGATAATGTCATAATTAGATATCTTGGTATCGGTGGTGCTGAACGTTTAGTTGCCTATCCACTGGTTATCTATATTGTTGCACTGGGAGGGTACTTATCCAACAAAGGTGAAGACAATGTGTAAACAAGAGTCATTGCCAGTTAGCTCTAAACTTATTGGGATTAAAAATGGATATTCAGAGATAGTTACCTCTAAATTTATTGGTAGTTGTAAGGCATGACGCATCATGATGATTTTAGAATTTAAAAAAGAAGATAGAATATTATTCATTTCGATCATAGGATCTAATCGATGTGGGGTGTGTAGCTATTGGAGAAAAATATAATATTCCCAGTTTTTCTAATAATATTCCTGATAGTCACTGTTTCGGGTTGTTTATCCCTGGAAGATGAATATGAAAATAGTATTTTAAGTTTTAAGATACCTGAAAACTGGACTGTAGTTGATGTTTCCAGTTTAAACAGCCTTGCAGGGCTAAAACCAGTTGGAACTAACACCATTCTGATTGACATCAGCACCACCGATGCTTCACCACCAGAACTGGTTGATGGCTACATTAAAAAATATTCCCAGAAAGACTCCAATTTTAGGATTCTGAAAAACGAACCAGTAATAATTGATGGAGAAGAAGGAATCAGACTGGTCTACAGAATTAGCAAAAAAGATGATGAACAACTCAATTCCTCGTATTACGTTTCATCAGTGGTTGCATTTTCTAAGAACAATTACACTTACATAATCAGTTCTGTTGAAGTTTCAAACAATGATTATATTACCCGAGTGGCGCCGGCTATGAATAAAGTTATCAGTACCATCAAAATCAAAGAATACTTCAATTAGTAAAACATCAATAGTTAATCAAATCAGGGGTGGTGATCTTATGCCTTCAGAAAATAAAAAAGCAGGACAATTAAACAATGAGGGAATCTTATTTTATAATAACGGCCAGTTTGAAGAGGCGTTTAAACGTTATGATGAAGCCTTAGAAGCGGATCCTAATTTTTTAGAAGCGTGGAATAATAAAGGTAATGTTTTAAGGGCTCTTGGTAGGTATGAAGAGGCATTGGATGCTTTTGATCAAGGAATATCAATTGATCCGAAAGATCCTAACCCCTGGGCAAATAAAGGAGCAGTCTACTATGAACTTCAGATGTTTACCGAATCTATTGAATGCTTTGACCATGCACTTGAAAATGATCCAGAAAATAAGGTAGCCCTAAGCAATAAAGGAGCAGCTTTAGGTAACTTAGGAAAACATCAAGAAGCACTGGAGTGTTTTGAAGAAACTCTAAAGATCGATCCTGAGGATATTAATGCTCAAACTAATAAAAAAATCCTTTTAGATTTTCTAGACAAGTAAAATTACAATTTAAAGTTAATGACAAATATGTTAGAACCAACAGATCCCATTTCAAATTTACCCTATTCAGTGATAAATTCGCGGGTTGTACTCTAATTCCTTGAAAACTATTTTATAAACTGTTCCTTTGTCATGGGAAATCTTCAATGAGCCATCTAATTGTTTTACCAGTACATCAACCAAATTTAAACCTAAATTAGTTTTGCCTTGCATTAAAGACCCGGTAACAAAACCCTCACCACCTTTAAAGGCAATATTTAATAGGTATTGGTCACTTTCTTTATGCATTCTGATGATGATCTTACTACCTGTATCTGGCATGAAGGAGTGTTTTAGAAAGTTAAAAACCAGTTCATTTAATATAAGCCCGCAGGGTACGGAAGTTTCGATGTTAAGTTCTATTTCCTCAACATCAAGTTCATAACTAATTTGTGAGGAATTATAATCTGAACTATAAATTAAACTATCTAATAAAGTTTCTAAGTAATCAGAAAAGTTAATTGAACTAATATTATCCGATTCATATAGTTTTTCGTGTATCAGGGCCATTGATCTTATTTGATATTGGTTTTCCATGAACAGTTCCTGATCATGGTCATCCACCAGATTTTGCGATTGTAAACTTAACAGGCTCAGAATAACTTGTAGATTGTTCTTCACCCTATGGTGTATTTCTCTTAATAAAAACTCTTTTTCTTTTAATGATTTTTTCAACATTTTTTTTGCTATTTCTTGTTCTTTTTTAGCTTTATTAGCATCGTTGAATAAGATTATCTGCCGGAGAACTACCAGGATAATAATAACCCCTACACCCCATATTAATGCAGCATCAGGTTTAGTAATGATTAATAGTCCATATGACCCTAAAACTAGTACCAATGGTAAAAATGAAATCCAGTCATGATTATCAGGGTGATTAATCCTATAACAATAAATTTTCTCCCTTAAATCAAGGTTCACCTTATTTGAAATTGAAGCTGCCGCCAATATTAGAAATATGGAGTTTGTAGCAAACAGGGCACTGAATAGCCATTTATATATTAAAGTTGGGGTTACAACGTGATAAGAATATACCATATCTCCTAATATCTGAAAAAAGAAACCTACCACAATTAATATTAAGGGCAAGTCATGAATTTTCTTGTTTTCATTAAATAACAGGGTTTGTATAATAATTAGTAAAATTAGATTCAGGAATAAATAGAAAAGAGATATTACCATTGATAAAGAGTCTGGTTGGCTGGACATTATTGAAGGCCAGATGAAAAGAAACCATACCATGAATAACAATGATGCTGTAACGATATTGGCATCTAACAATTCTTTAAACCTTATTTTTAAAGGTCTTTTATTGAGTAATAACATTCCCAGAATGAAAAAAGGGTAACAAAAGAAAAACAAGTTATTGGCAACAAAATAATATTGCAATTTGTTAGCTATTACCTCAAAAAAGAAATAAAACAAATTGGAACAAAAATATAATCCAATTCCTACGGTGAATATTAATAAGGGTTTGAAAATTTTCTGATTATTTTTAAAAGACCATATCGAGGCATAAATATAGAAACTCAAACCTATTAAACTTGTAATTGTTGTTAAAATGTTCATATAAGGGGATGCCAGGGGAGTGTTCCAAAATAAGAAAGGGATGAGTGCTAATATTAAAATAGAAGATATTGCCACTGTTAGCAATAACCTGAAATCTTTTAAGGATGCAATTTTTAACATTTTACCACAAACCAATGATAAATAGTAATAGTTAAATTTCTCACTAAAGGCATTTTTGTTACAAGTTATTAATCAAATTTATTATTATATAAAAATAGTTGCAGCTCTAGTTAGAACCCTTGAGTTAGTTATGATATTGGAGGATATATGATATGGAAGATTCCAGCATAATTTGTACCAAATGCAATGCCAAAATTAAATCAGACTCCCATTTTTGCACAGAATGTGGAAACCCTGTGGATGAAACTCAACCAGATAATGCGAAAATAGAGGGGGTTGATAAAAATGAAGTTCAGAATTCTCTGTTAAAATCAGAAATTAGATGTCCCCAATGCAATCACCAATTAAATTCTGAAGATGCATTCTGTACTGAGTGTGGTTTTAAAATCGAAATAAGTTCAAACTGCCCTCAATGCAGTTCACCTATTCCACCGGGAACTAGTTTCTGCACAGAGTGTGGAATCAATATTTACCAATACAAACCTACTACTATCCAAGCAGGGCCTAAAACTGTTGCAACCTCCCCATCCCTAACTTCTAACACTCCACCTCCAGACCATTCCCTGGAAGAGTTTAAACAAACCGGGAAGGATTTACTGGATGATGTGGAGAAAACTGGCAGAGAGCTGATGAAAGATCTGGATAATTTCTTAGGTAAATCCACTAAACGCTCATCTAAAACTATTAAACCAGCACGAAAGGACCAAAAATTCCTAGTTTGTGACCAGTGCGGAGGATATTATCAATTGCAAACTGGTGAATCAGCAGATGATTTTTCTAATGAATGTGATTGTGGTGGGCACTTGCTGGTTAAAAATAAACCTCCATGAAATGTTTTATATCTTTAAATATTTTTGATAAGTCCCTCTAATTTAATTTTTAACTGAAAACTTTTCTAATATTGAACCAAGTGATGGGGGGTGGAAGTGTTCGTCTTTTCATACCCCACTTACACACCTTCATTAATTAAATTCATGACATCATAATTGTTATGGTGACGGCCTTTGGTGTCAAATTTTGTATTGACAAAACGTTTAAAGGTATAGTGTTCCATCATCAGTGATCAGTTTTATTATATCACATCCCTTGACTTGTGCAAAAACTTATTATAAATTTAAAAATAATATATTGAATTATTAATTGTAGGAGTCTATCTAATGTCTGATAATTATCTAGAAAAAGACTTTGAACGGGTCAATAAGAAATTCAAAGAATTAATGAATGAAGGTGAAATTGAATCTATTGAAAAGAAAATTGAAGATTTAGAAAAAAAATCCCAGTCAAATTCTATTGACCAGATATGGATAGAGATCTATAATGATGTTCTAGATTTAAAGAAAAGAAAACAAAACGAGATTTGATAATTTATCAAAATTTAATGCCCATACCTGGTTTAGTTTTTGATTTATATATCTTTATGATGTAATGATTCAGATTTTTCTAATTCCTTTTCACGGAGGGCATTTTTAATAACAGCCTTGGGTAATCGATTGGTCTTTTCTAGGAAAACTTTTATATTTTTTATGTACACGTGACAGTAACGAATGGCTTGTTGTATTTCCTGTGGATTGCGAGTGCACTGGAAGTGATGTTGATCCTGGTAGTGGATGTCAAACATATAATTTAACATATCCAGACATTCAGTTTTAAGATTTCCTTCATCGCAGTATTTTTCCAAATAGTCCAATAAATAATGGGATTCTGTTTCAAGAATACCATCCCTAAGTGTTACTGCTCTTGTAGCGTGAAGGAATGCAAAGTAGACAGAAATTCTAGTAGAACGATGATAACCATTTTCAAAAGTTAATTCAGCTTCTTTCAGCCATATTTTAGCTTCTTTAAGAGACAATGCACTTTTTAGGGGTGAAGGTTCCACTTTTTTTAGATGACCTTGATAATACAAATCTTCAATTCTGTCCAAATATAATCACCACTCTCTAAAAGATATTCTAAAATTATTAATTTTATTTTATATAAACATGCTTAGGATAATAATATAATATAAAAGTTGTTCAAGGATAATATTAAACTTTTTCATTGTGACTACTTAAAATTTTACAATATTGAACATATACTTATGAACTGAAACTATTTAATACCCTTTAAAAACGTGTGTACACCCATATAAACGTATGATAAGATTGTTAACTAGGTTACTTTTTTAATTACAATGGTGTCTGCGATTTTTTGATAGGCATCTCGGTGTTTGCGAGCATCAAAGTTCAAGATCAAAGTTTTAGTGTTGATGTAGTCCGCTGATAGAAAAACGTAACTGCATACTTGCAGACCATCTTCAATTTTAATTCCGGGTTTATCTGCGATATTGATTCTTTTTGCCCTGGTAAAACATGATAAATCTGTTCTGTTACTTTGATAATAGAATACTTCACCTACCATGTTTTCAATTGATGTGTTGGTATTATTGTATAATTCCAACCTGCAGTGTGTGCTGTTTGAGTTGTCTAACACTACTAATTGTGAGGGGTATTGGAATTTTACCCACTGATTTTCGAAATGTCCCCCTGTACTGGTATTAGAATTAGCGTCAGTTCCCATGATGTCAGCGCATCCACTGATAGTTACTGATGATATTATCAATCAGGGTGTCTGATTTAGGGTGAAAGTTCTCGGTTTATTTGGGCTTAATATCGCGC
>ENA-UOOK01000205-UOOK01000205.1-fermentation-metagenome-genome-assembly--contig:-NODE-205-length-75534-cov-10.207263_pt1 | contig 75534 bp, 72 predicted proteins | sample MGYA00245777_ERZ724023 | MGnify/ENA primary metagenome ERZ724023 (study PRJEB28704, sample SAMN03018312) | fermentation metagenome | biome: anthropogenic terrestrial biome; feature: soil; material...
ACACGCGGGGACGGTTCTTTTGTGCTGCAGCACAAAAGAACCGTCCCCGCGTGTTGCAAGGATTTTTGATGGAATGAGGATTAGAAGTTTGACATATAAATAACAAGATGCTATAATATTTATAAATTGGTATAAAAAGAATTATAAGAGAGGGATCTGTATGGGTAATAAAGTATCAATTACGGTAATTAGAAGACTTCCAAAATATTATAGATATTTAGGTGAATTATTAAATAAAGGAATTGCAAGAATATCATCTCAAGAATTAAGTACTTTAACAGGTTTTACAGCATCCCAAATTAGACAGGATTTAAATAATTTTGGCGGATTTGGGCAACAAGGCTATGGATACAATGTTAGTGAACTTTATAGGGAACTCGGAAAAATATTAGGGTTGGATAAAGTTTATAACGCAGTAATAGCGGGAGCCGGAAATTTAGGCCAGGCAGTGGCAAACTATAGAGGATTTGAGGATGCTGGGTTTAAGGTATTATCATTATTTGATAAAAACCCTAAAATTATAGGTTTAAAAATAAGAGATATTGAAATAAGAGATGTAGATCTGATGGAGAATTTTATCAAGGAAAATAATGTGGAAATAGGTATAATAACTACTCCTAAGGAGAATGCACAGGATATTGCAAATACCTATGCAAAGAGTGGATTGAGAGGAATCTGGAATTTTGCACCTGCAGATTTGAAAGTACCGGAAAATATTGTTGTAGAAAATGTTCATTTGAATGAAAGTTTGTTTATACTTTCATATTTTTTGAAAAGAAATTTAGGCGGAAATTCTCATTAATTTAGGCATTTTAAATAGTAACTATATATAGTAGTTTATTATTTTTTGCAATTTTGACATTTAAGGAGATAATAGACAGAAAAATGGTTTAAGAAGGTAAAAATAAAAGATAAAATTTTCACAAACACTATAGCAGTTAATTTATAAATAAATTATAATATGACTTGATAATATAAGGAGGGAAAATAATATGGATTTCACTTTGACTAAAGAGCAAGAAATGGTAAGAAATGTGATGAAAGAATTTGCAGAAAATGAAGTTAAACCTCTTGCGGCAGAGATTGATGAGACGGAAAGATTTCCGAGAGAAACTGTGGAAAAAATGGCTAAGTATAATATGTTAGGGATACCTTTTCCACAACAATATGGAGGAGCCGGCGGAGATGAAATTGCTTATGCAATAGCAGTCGAAGAAATTTCAAGGGTGTGTGCGACTACAGGGGTTATACTTTCAGCCCATACATCATTAGGTTGTTGGCCAATATATAAATATGGTACAGAAGAGCAAAAACAAAAATACTTAGTTCCATTAGTAAAAGGAGAAAAGCTGGGAGCCTTTGGTCTGACCGAACCCGGAGCTGGTACTGATGCAGCAGGACAACAGACGACGGCTGTGCTGGATGGAGATAATTATATAGTCAACGGTTCTAAAATATTTATAACTAATGGCGGACAAGCGGACGTTTATATAATATTTGCAATGACTGATAAATCTCAAGGGACAAGAGGAATAAGTTCCTTTATAGTGGAAAAAGATTTTCCAGGATTTAGTATTGGTAAAATTGAAGATAAAATGGGTATCAGAGGTTCTTCTACTGCCGAACTTATTTTTCAAGATTGTATAGTACCAAAGGAAAATTTACTTGGAAAAGAAGGAAAAGGGTTTGGAATTGCTATGTCTACATTAGATGGAGGCAGAATAGGTATCGCTGCTCAGGCTCTTGGTATTGCTCAAGGAGCATTAGATGAAACGGTTAAATATGTTAAAGAAAGAGAACAATTTGGAAGACCCTTGTCTAAGTTTCAAGGACTTCAATGGATAATAGCAGATATTGAAACGGCAATAGAAGCATCGAGGCTGTTGGTCTATAGGGCAGCTTTTAATAAAGCAAATGGACTCCCTTATAATAAGGAAGCAGCTATAGCTAAATTATTTGCAGCAACTACAGCTATGAATGTAACAACTAAATGTGTTCAGTTACATGGCGGTTACGGATATACTAAGGATTATCCTTTAGAAAGAATGATGAGAGATGCTAAAATTACTGAAATATATGAGGGTACTTCTCAAGTACAACAAATGGTTATTGCGGCTAACTTATTAAAGTAATATAAGGAGGATGAAATCATGAATATTATAGTATGTTTAAAGCAAGTGCCCGACACAAATGAAGTAAGAATTGATCCTGTAAAAGGGACTCTAATCAGAGAAGGGGTACCAAGCATTATAAATCCTGATGATAGGAATGCATTGGAGGAATCATTAAAAATAAAAGATCAATTTCCGGATACAAAGGTAACTGTATTAAGCATGGGACCACCTCAGGCAGATGTCGCGTTAAAAGAAGCAGTAGCCATGGGAGCAGATGAAGGAATACTTTTAAGTGATAGAATATTTGCAGGTTCAGATACCTGGGCTACTTCGACGGCAGTTGCTGCGGGCATTAAAACTATAGGAGATTTTGATATTATATTCTGTGGAAGGCAGGCAATAGATGGGGATACTGCTCAAGTTGGACCTCAAATTGCCGAGCATTTAGGAATTCCTCAGATTACTTATGTGGAAAAACTTGAGATATTGGACGGAAAAGTAAGAGCAAGAAGAGCGTTAGAAAATGGATATTTTGTAGTAGAATCCGATATGCCTGTATTGCTTACGGCAATAAAGGAATTAAATGCTCCGAGGTATCCATCTATAAAGGGCATATATAAAGCTTATAAAGAAGAGAAAGTTAAAGTATGGAGCGGAAAAGATGTGGGATTGACACAAGAAGACGTAGGACTTAAAGCTTCTCCGACTCAGGTTAATAAATCCTTTACTCCAGACAAAAGAAAGTCCGTAGGAGAAATTTTAGAGGGTTCAACTAAGGATTCGGTCAGAGCCTTAATAGTTAGATTGAAAGAGAAGAATATCATTTAATAGAAGGAGGGTTAATCATGGCAGATAAAAATGCTGTTGTAAATGTAGATGAATACAGGGGAGTTTGGACCTTCGCGGAACAAAGAGATGGAAATCTTCTTAATGTTGCAATTGAACTATTAGGCGAAGGAAGAAAAATAGCGGATGAATTAAATACTGAATTGACTGCAGTACTTCTTGGAAAGAATGTAGACGATATAGCGGAAAAATTGATTAAATATGGTGCTGATAAGGTATTGTATGTTGAAGACGATTTGTTAAGTACTTATACAACAGATGCTTATAGTAAAGTTATTTATGAACTGGTAGAAGAAAGAAAACCGGAGATATTTTTAATAGGTGCCACTAATATAGGAAGAGATTTAGGGCCAAGATTATCTGCAAGAATTCATACGGGTCTTACTGCTGACTGTACAAGGCTTAATGTCGATTTGGAAAATAGGAGACTTATGATGACTCGTCCGGCTTTCGGGGGAAATCTTATGGCGACAATTGTGTGCCCTAATTACAGACCTCAAATGTCAACCGTTAGACCTGGAGTTATGGAAAAAGCAAAATACAATGAAAACCATAAGGGAATTATTGAAAAGATTCATCCTTATCTAAAAGAAGAAGATATTAAAGCTAAGGTTATAGAATTTGTTAAAAGCAGCAAAGCGGAGGTACCATTGGAAGAGGCTCCTATAATAGTATCAGGAGGAAGAGGATTGGGAACTCCAGAAGGATTTAAACTTATAGAAAAGTTGGCTAAGAAACTTGGGGCCGAAGTGGGAGCAAGCCGTGCAACGGTAGATGCGGGTTGGATTGAGCAAGCTCATCAAGTAGGTCAGACAGGGAAAACCGTAAGGCCGAAACTCTATATAGCATGTGGAATTTCCGGAGCTATTCAGCATTTAGCAGGTATGCAGGAATCAGATTGCATAGTGGCTATAAATAAAAATCCGGATGCTCCTATATTTAAAATTGCAGACTATGGTATAGTTGGAGATATTTATGAAATATTACCAGAGTTAATTGATGCATTGGATCATGTGGATGATATAATGGATGCCTTTAGAGCTTAAATGAAGAAACGTAAATATATTAAAAAGAACTGAATGTTTATTTAAGAATGATATGCCTCCCTATTATAAGCAGATTAAATGATAAAGATCTGTTTATAATAGGGAAGTATTTTTTTAAAATTACTTTTATTATTTTATTTTGGGTATTATAATATTGTTATATTTTATTTAGACAAAATAAAGGAGAGTTTATTATATGAAATGTAATATAAAAGAATACGAAGACGGAATAATAATTGATAATTTGAAGGATTTTAATCCCGTTCACATATTTGATTGCGGTCAGTGTTTCAGGTGGAACAGAGAAGAAGACGGAAGCTACACAGGAGTAGCTTTTGGTAAAGTGTTAAATGTAAAAAAAGAGGAAGGCAGAATAATATTCACTAACACCAATATGGAAGACTTCAATAATATATGGTTTGATTATTTTGATTTAGAAAGAGATTATGGAGAAATCAAAGATGTATTGTCAAAAGATCCTGTACTTCGTGAAGGAATTAAATTTGGAGAAGGAATCAGAATTCTTAATCAAGATCCTTTTGAAACACTTATTTCATTTATCATATCTGCAAATAATGCAATACCAAGAATTAAAAGATCTATTGAACTTATCAGTCAGAGATATGGAAAATATATTGAAGAATTTCGTGGGAAAAAATATTTCGCTTTCCCTTCTCCAGCAGAATTATCCGTTGCGACTGTAGAAGAATTAAAAGAATGTAAAGTGGGATTCAGAGGGAAATATATTCTTGATGGAACTGACAATATATTAAATAGACAAATTGATCTTGACGAAATAAAATCTCTTCCTACTGAGAATGTAAAAGAAAAACTGATGAAGATTAAAGGTATCGGAGATAAGGTTTCAAGCTGCATAGCACTTTTTTCTATGAGAAAAGGAGATGCTTTTCCCATAGATGTGTGGGTAAAAAGAGTAATGGAATATTTTTATTTAAGGAAGGATACAAAACCTAAGGAAATTCTTTCATTCGCTGATAATAAATTTGGACGATATAAGGGTTTTGCACAACAGTATTTATTTTATTATGCCAGAGAATTGGGGATAGGGAAAGAGAAGAAACAAAACAACAGGAAATAACAGATATTAGGAGGTAAAAAATGTTAGGGACTGTAGTAAATTCCGTATCAATTATCGTAGGAAGTGTCTTAGGGGTATTTCTTAAGGAAGGGATTAAAGGAAGATACAAGGAAACAATCATGCAAGGAATGAGTTTGGTAGTAATGCTCATAGGAATAATGGGAGCAGTGGAATCAAAGAATATTTTACTGGTTATAATAAGTCTGGCATTAGGAAGTATAATCGGAGAGAAAGTAAATATAGAAGAAAAATTGGACAAGTTGGGGTCTATATTAGAAAATAAACTTGGGAAAAACAATTCATCTTTTGCCGAAGGTTTTGTTACTTCTTCTCTGGTGTTTTGTATAGGTGCTATGGCAATAGTAGGAGCTTTAGAAAGCGGACTTCAAGGCAATTATAAGACTCTCTTTGCTAAATCAGTTATAGATGGTATCTCTTCCATAATATTTGCATCTACTATGGGTATAGGGGTTGCTTTTTCATCTGTCTGTGTATTTCTGTATCAAGGTATAATAACAGTTCTTGCTTCCGGAATCAAAGGGTACCTTACTAACGATGTTATAAGGGAGATGTCTGCAGTGGGAGGATTACTTGTATTTGCCATAGGTTTAAATATGATGGAAATTAAAAAGATACGAGTTGGAAATATGCTTCCTGCAATATTTGTCCCTCTTATATATCATATTTTATCCATTATATTTACAGGACTAAGGTTTTAGCCGAGATTGACATTATTAGAAAAGAAATTATAGATATTGGCTATTTAAAGGAGTTTAAAGGATATGAGAAGTTAAGAGAATTATGATATATTAAGAAAAATTAAGATAAACTGCGAAATTTAATGCAATATTTTTATATTATTGATATATGTTATAAATAGCTTAAATATGAGTTTAAAATATGTTATTTTAAACCTTGAAAACCCAAAACATATTAAGTAACATATTAATTGTAGATATTAGCACTCGTCATTACCGAGTGCTAATAAATTGAAAAAAATAATCAATATATTATTATATATAAGGAGGGCTAATATATGAGTATTAAACCATTAGGTGACAGAGTAGTTATTAAGAAAATTGAAAATGAAGAAAAAACCAAAAGTGGGATAGTTCTTCCAAGTACAGCTAAAGAACAACCTCAAATGGCTGAAGTTGTGGCTATTGGATCTGAAATTGACAAAGATGAAAAGAAAAAAGATCAACTTAAAGTTGGAGATAAGGTTATATTCTCTAAGTATGCAGGAACAGAAATAAAAGAAGATGGAAAAGAATATACCATTCTTAAATTTAGTGATGTTTTAGCTGTAGTTGAATAATTATTGAAGATTATAAAGGAGAGTGAAACAATATGGCAAAAGAAATTAAATTTGGCGAAGAAGCTCGACGCTCAATGGAAAAAGGCATAAATAAACTTGCTAATACTGTTAAAGTAACATTAGGACCAAAAGGAAGAAATGTTGTATTAGATAAAAAATTTGGTTCTCCGTTAATTACGAATGATGGAGTAACTATTGCTCGTGAAATTGAATTTAAAGATCCTTATGAAAATATGGGTGCTCAACTTGTTAAGGAAGTAGCGACTAAGACAAATGATGTAGCAGGAGACGGAACTACTACAGCAACATTATTAGCTCAAGCGATTATCAGAGAAGGACTTAAAAATGTTGCGGCAGGAGCAAATCCAATGATTGTTCAAAAGGGAATACGTAAAGCCGTGGATGCTTCCGTTGAGGAAATCAGAAGATTTTCAAAGAAAGTTGAATCAAAGGATGCAATAGCTCAGGTTGCATCGGTATCAGCAGGCGATGAAGAAATAGGGAAACTAATATCCGAAGCTATGGAAAAAGTAGGGAAAGATGGAGTTATAACTGTTGAAGAATCAAAATCAATGGGAACAGTTTTAGACGTAGTTGAAGGTATGCAGTTTGACAGAGGATATGTATCCGCTTATATGGTAACAGATACTGATAAAATGCAAGCAGAGTTAGAAGAACCATATATTTTAATTACGGATAAGAAAATCTCCAATATCCAAGAATTGCTTCCGATTCTTGAAAAGGTAGTACAACAAGGAAGACCTCTTTTGATTATTGCTGAAGATGTAGAAGGGGAAGCTCTTACAACTTTAGTTCTTAATAAATTGAGAGGGACAATTAATTGTGTAGCTGTAAAAGCTCCTGGCTTTGGAGACAGAAGGAAAGAAATGCTTCAGGATATCGCAATATTGACTGGAGGAAAGGTAATATCCTCAGAATTAGGATATGAGTTAAAAGATGCTACACTTGATATGCTTGGAAAAGCAAAGAAAGTTAAAGTTGATAAGGAAAATACAACTATTGTTGACGGAGAAGGAAGTCAATCGGAAATTAAGAACAGAATCAAACAGATAAGAGTTCAAATAGAAGATACTACTTCAGATTTTGATAGAGAAAAATTGCAGGAAAGACTTGCAAAACTATCAGGAGGAGTTGCAGTAATTCAAGTTGGAGCTGCTACTGAAACAGAACTTAAAGAAAGAAAATTGAGAATAGAAGATGCATTATCCGCTACAAGAGCTGCAGTAGAAGAAGGTATAATTCCTGGAGGAGGAACAGTACTTATTAATTGCATACCTGTAGTTCAAAAATTAGTGGATAAGGTAGATGGAGACGAAAAGACAGGAGTCAGAATAGTACTTAGAGCTTTAGAGGAACCGGTAAGACAAATAGCTATAAATGCAGGTCTTGAGGGTTCTGTAATAGTGGAAAAGATAAAAGAGCAAAAAGTCGGAATTGGATTTGATGCTGCAAAAGAAAGGTATGTAGATATGATAGAAGCAGGGATAGTTGACCCGACAAAAGTTACTCGTTCAGCATTACAAAATGCTGCATCAGTAGCTGCAATGGTTTTGACTACTGAAGCTTCTGTAGCAGATATAGAGGAAGAAAAAGATAATCAGATGCCGGCAGGAGCAGGCGGCGGAATGCCAATGATGTAATTCCTTTATATGTTATCCCTATGATAAGTTAATAAAAATTGCCAACGGTTTGCCATTATAGGTAATTTCCGTTGACAATTTTTTTATTTAAATGATTTTATATCTCATTATTTACGGTATTATTTCTTAAAATTCTATACAAATAAAATTTTTTCTGTTATAATTTATTTAAATTAACTTTTATAAAAGAATATGAACATAATTTCTAATACAGAATTGGTAATGGAGGTAGAAATATGAAGGGAAGATCAATTTTTTTAGCTAAGGTAGCTTCTATGTATTATATGGATGATTTATCTCAACAAGAGATTGCTGATATGTTGGATATTTCCAGGCCGACTATTTCTCGGGCATTAGCTGAAGCAAGAGATAAAGGAATTATAGAAATTACAGTTAATTCTCCTGTTTCCAGGAACTATGATTTGGAAAAGAAATTATTGAACAGGTATAATCTGGAGGAGGCAATCGTTATTCCTGTATTTTCCACTCAGGAAGAGAGTATAACCAAAAAGTTGGGAGAGGCTGGAGCAAATTATTTTTATGAGAATATTAAAGACGGAATGATCATTGGATTATCAATTGGGAAAACGTTAAACGAAATGGCAAAAGCATTAAGTGATCAGAATTTGAATAAAAGGTTTAAATACAGTGTTGTGCCTATAGTTGGAGGAACCGGGTATATTGAACCTCAGTTTCACTCAAATGAGATATGCAGAAAAGTAGCGGAAGCTTACGGAGGGGTTTCTTATCCTATATATGCTCCGGCGATAGCAGAAAATGAAGATAACAAGAAAGCATTTATGAAAGATCTCTTAGTAAAAAGGGTATTTGAAAAAACTTTGGAAGCGGATATCATCTTTGTAGGAACCGGAAATGTAAATTCGTCTACCCTTGTAAGGATTGGAAATATAAAAAAAGAAGAAGCAGAAAATTTAAAGAAAAAAGGGATAGTAGGAGATATAGGAAGTTGGTTTTTTGATGAAAACGGGAAATTTCCTGATGTGGATATAAATAAAAGGATAGTTGGAGTAAGTTTTGATAAACTGAGGAGAAAATCCAAAATAGTATTAATAGCGGGAACTGAAAAGAAGGAAAATGTGATTAAATCAGCACTTAAAGGTAATTGGGTTGATGTATTAATAACCGATGAAAACGTATGCAGATATTTGTTGGAAAATGATTAGGACAACCTATGCGATAATTTCATGTAATCGTCAAAAGCATGATATTTCAATATTAATGTTGAAATATCATGCTTTTTAATATTTAACTAAATATATTTTATAGCCCACCAGAGGAAAATTCTAATTTTTCTTGATTCAAAAAAGACCTCCTTGATTTATTTTGCAGTACTATTAATTTCTTGTTCGTTATTATTAGTACTTATATAAAATTAATGTAGCTTTAATAGTGCTTTAATGGTGTTCTAATTTAGATATGATATTTTAATTTTTATATGGCACTTATTGATATTTACTATTATATTAAAGATTTAACTGATGATAGGAGATGAGAAAAATTAGAAAAAAAGATTGGAATAATATAAAAAGTAGCAAATTTTACAGGCAGGAAAGTTATAAAATATATATAGTTCTTACTTATAGTGGGACATTTCTTTCAAGATGTATAAAGACTTATACGGGGGAACCGTATAGTCACGTATCTGTTTCATTAAATGTTAAGTTAAATAATATGTATAGTTTTGGAAGAAAATATTATAAAAATCCTTTTATCGGGGGATTTGTTGAAGAAAGTATTAATAAAGGGGTGTATGGGAAATTTAAAAATACGACATGTGCCGTATATTCTCTTAAGATAAATGAGATACAATATAACAATTTAAGGAATTTACTTTATAAATTCGAAATAAATAGAGAGAGATATGGCTATAATTTATTGGGGTTATTAGGAGTAATTTTAAACACTCCCATAAAGAGAAAATATAAATTTTTTTGTTCTCAATTTGTAGCTACATTATTGGATTATAGCGGAATACATATTTTTAATAAACCTGCCTCTCTTGTATCTCCTAAGGATTTTAGATACTGCTCGAAGATGACATTAATTTATGAAGGAAGATTGAATGATTATAAAGTAAATTATGAGGAACTTTCCGATATTAGGATAGGGGAATCATTAGATAAAAAAATTTCTTAAATAATTATATTTTTATGCAGTATTTTTAACATTTATTTCGTTATAATTAATGTACGGAGGAAAGGAGGGGGGATTATGACTTGAATAAAAAACTGATAAAGAAGATCTTATCCGGAGATGATAATGCATTTTCCCAAGTTGTAGACGAGTATAAAAATTATGTATTTGCCATTATTTTAAATTTTATAAAAGATTATGATGAAGTAGAGAATGTAGCACAGGAGGTTTTCTTACAGGTTTATATTTCTCTTCCTGATTTTAAGATTGAAAATTTTAAAGGGTGGATTGGCAGAATTGCAGTAAATAAATCAATAGATTGGAAAAGAAAAAATGCTAAAATATATACTGAGGAAAGAATAGGAAATAGTGAAGAAATGGATAACATAAAGGAACTTAATTATTGTAAAACCCCCGAGGATATGTTGATACAAAAGGAGAGCAGAGAGATAATTTATAAATTATGCAATAGCATCCCCAGTATTTATAAAGATGTAATTATAAAATTCTATTTTGAAGAAAAAAGCTATGAAGAAATTGCCCACGAGGAAGGAACCACCGTAAAGACAATAGCTTCTCGGCTTTATAGAGGAAGAAATATATTAAAAGAGAAATGGAGGGAGGAAAATGAAACATTATGATTATTTAGAATGGTTCTTTTATAAAGAAAAAGTTTTTTCTGAAGAAAAAAACAGAGAGATGGAAGAGCATCTTTATAAATGCGAGAAGTGTATGGACATTTTTCTTTCTCTCATAGATGAAAAAGAAGTAACGAATTCAGAGAAAATGATTTCTAAAAATTTTACTGAGAATGTGGTTAATAATGTGAGAAGTTTAAAATATGGAGTACAGAAAAAAAAGAAGAAGAAATACAGAAGCGAATTTAGAACTATGTTCGGTTATTATGTAGCTGCAGCGGCGGTAGCAATTATTTTAACCTTTGGAGGATTTTATGGAGAGCTGGTGGATATGCTACCTCAAGTTGCAAACTTTACTGTTGAAAGAAAGCAAAGTAATCTTCCAAATGTGATATTTAATCTGTCGGAAAAAATAGCGGGGAGAACATCCGATTTTATTAAAAATTTTCAGATATTAAAATAGCGAGGAGGAGTTAGAATGAAGGGCAAAAGTGGTTTTATAACATTTATATTATCCTTTATTCCCGGATTGTCCCATTTTTATTTGGGATTTAAGGAAAGAGGAACAATATTTCTTATAGTATTTTTAGGTTCGATTTTATCCATGGTTGGTTTGACTGTTGTCTTCAACAATGATGGATTTGCGGCAATATTATTTTTTATGCTATGTATAATATGGTTAGTAGCGTTAATAGATGCTTTTTCCATAAGAAAGAAATATTTTATGGAAGAACAAGCTAATATATCGATGGATGAGAAGGAGGAGAATATTGGGGATATGAAAGAATCAAATAAAAAAGCTATTGCATTGGCATTTTCAATCGTGCCCGGTGCAGGACATATGTATTTAGGATATCAGAAAAAGGGACTCATTATGATGACTGCTTTTTTCTTTGTGCTGTTTTTTATAGGCTGGACGAATTTAAATATGTTTTTATTCGTACTTCCTGTATTATGGTTTTACAGTTTTTTCGACGCTCTTCATTCCGTTGACGGAAAAAATGTTGAAGATGAAGAAATTTCTTTTGCCCTTCCTAAGATAAAACCTGAATGGATAGGATGGTGCCTTATAGTAATGGGCGTATTGGTAGTTATTGAACGTGTATTATATCCTATTTTAAACATATCCTATCAAGTCAAAAATTATGTCCAGACGGGAATTGTATCGTTAATATTTATTGTAGTAGGAATAAAATTATTAATCGGAGAAAAGAGAATGGAAGATAAATCCGATGAAGAAATTGATGATGGCAATAAGGGGGAAGACCAGAAATGAAAAAGAGAAAGGTTGGAGTTATTTCCTTGGCAATTGTTTTGATTGGCCTTGGAATTATAATATTCGTTGCTCAGGTGAATAAGCTTTCGGCAGTAGAATTAGCGATGAAGTTTTGGCCTGCCATACTTTTCCTTTTGGGAGGAGAAATATTGTGGTACAGCTATAAGGGCAACAAGGAAGATGGGAATGTTAAATATGATGTTTTCAGTATACTAATGATTTTTGTTATAGTTATTGTAAATTTAGGTATTTATGGATTTATTGAATCAGGAGCTATGTCTAAGGTTAACAGGATGATTTTAAACGAAAATTATAGTTTTGATATTTCTAAGGATGGAGCCAATGTAAAGGACGAAATTAGAAAAATAGTTATAAGCGGTCCTGGGCCTTATTATAATTTAAATATACGAACAGATGAAGGGAACAAGTTGTTTTTTTCAGGTTCTTTAAATGTAAGAGCGGATAGTGAGGAAAGAGCAAAGGAAATTTCAAAAAGAGATTATATTTTTACGAGAGAATCAAATAATGTATTATATATTTCCTTTGCAAACAACAGATATTATAATAATGAAACGCTTAGTGTTGAACCTGCAGACTTGACTTTGATAATACCTGAAGATAGGGAGGTCGAAATCAGGGGAGGCAATTCCTATGAAATAGTTTTGGGAAACATTAAAAAAGATTGGACTATTGATAAGGGGGAGAGTGTAAAGATTCTGTTGGGAAAGGATTCAAATGTTAAAATAAATGCCTATGCTTCTGATAAAACAAATCTCAACGGAAATGCCCAATGGAATATTACAGGAGAAAATCCAAAAGTAAAGGGAGAATTAATACGCGGACAAGGGAATAGCAATATATATATACTCAATTGTAATGATATATCAGTAGATGAACTAAAATAAAAGATTGTATTTTATACAATTTTTATAGTATGATTTGCCTTTTTCGCGATAATTTGATTATATGAAATGCGGGTTTTTTGAAATCTGCATTTTGTTTTTTGCAGCGACTTTTTGTTTTAACTTCTTAATGAAATTAATTATTAAATTAAAATTATTAAGGAAGCCGTTGACTTATTTGAAATTTCGAGTTAATATTATTAATAGGAATATATTTATAGAAAATTTCAAGGAGGAAAATATTATGATCCTCGGGTGCTTGATTACGACCTTAGTATTAGTTTTTGTGCTTTTTATACTTATAATGGTAGGAATAGATATTACTTTGGCATTATCATTTAAAATATTTGCTCCTGTGATATTAATATTCACGGGAATTTATTTTTTATTGAAAAGCAGGAAATAATTTTATGATAAAATAGTTTTAAAGGAGGGATTTTATGTTTATTTTTCCAAAGGATCTTTATACGGATGTAAGAATTGAAAATGTATATTCAACTGAAATATTTTATGAAAACGGGAAGTTGAGACAAAATTTAAAAAGGGATTATAAGGGAGCATTTATAAGGGTATTTGACGGCAAAAGATGGTTTTACTGTTCGACAACGGATATAGATAATATTCAGAAGGAAATAGATAATTTGGCAAAGATGGCAGTCCTTAATAAAAAGATAGGAGAAAATCCGGTTGTAAAAATGTTTCAGATAAATAAAGGGGTGTATTATCGTTTTAATGATAATAATATTTTGGATATAAAACATGAGGATAAGGTTAAACTTCTTAAGTCTTATTTTCCCTTTTTATCTGGCAAGGAAGAATTGAAAACGTGGAAGGCGTTTTATATTGATAATCGTACTGATAAAGAATTTTATTCGAGTAAGGGCGCGGATTTAAAGTTTGATTATCAGACATGCGCTGTTGTATTCAGATATTCTTTAAATATAAATGAGAAAACTTTTAACGGAAGATATGATAAAACAAGTACAGATTTTAATGAACTGAAAGGACTTGAAGATGAAATTGGAAGTGTCATAAAAAGGGATATAGAATATGTGAAAGAATCAAAGCCTGTAATTCCGGGTAAATATACAGTTGTATTTTCCCCGATAGCAACGGGAGTTTTTACTCATGAAAGCTTTGGACATAAGAGTGAATCGGATTTTATGGTTGGAGATGAAACCATGATGAAGGAATGGGCCTTGGGGAAGACCGTTGGTGTTAAGAACTTATCTATTGTTGACAGAGGTGATGTTTTGGGAAGAGGATTTGTACCTTTTGATGATGAAGGAACCAAGGCAACTAAGACATATCTTGTTAAAAACGGCATACTTTCGGGAAGACTTCACAGTAGTGTTACAGCAAGTAAATTGGAAGAACAACTTACGGGAAATGCCAGAGCCGTTAATTTTGAATTTGAACCCATTGTCAGAATGACAAATACTTATATAGAAGCAGGAGACAAATCCAAAGATGAAATTATATCTGAAGTAGATAAGGGAATCTTAATAGTGGATATCAACCATGGTTCGGGAATGTCTACTTTTACAATTGCTCCTAATATTTGTTATATGATAAGAAACGGTAAAATTGCGGAACCCGTAAATGTGGCTGTTATAAGCGGAAATGTAATGGAAACCCTTAATGAAATTGACGGAATATCAGATGAAATAGAGCTTATGGCATTTTCAACGGGAGGATGCGGTAAGATGGAACAATTTCCTCTTCCTGTTGGCTTTGGCGGACCTTATATAAGAGTAAATAATATAAATGTTCAGTAAAGGGGAGGATGGGATATGATTAAAGAGAAATGTACAGATAAGATTAAAGAAATATCTATAAATGTAGTTCAAACTGAGATTGAATCCATAAGGAAAAAAGATATAACAAAGACCGGATTAAGAATATATAAAGACGGATATATAGGAATTTCAGGAGGGTTAGGGAAAATTGACGAGAAGGATATGGAGAGAAAAGCAAGGGAAAATTTAAATCTTCATATACCTTATCCTTGTGAAGCTTCAAGGGATCATATTGAAGAAGTAGATAACGCCGCAAATTCCTTATCTGATGAGGAATTTGCCGATGAGATGGAGGAAGTACTTATACTGTTAAAGAAAGAATATGATGACTTTATTTTTTCCAATCAGATGAGGATGGTAGAAGTAGAGAACAGGTTATTGAATGATGTTGGGCTAAACTTGACATATAAAGATAAAATGGTAGAGATAACTCTTTTAATTAAAGAAAAAACTTCCGCCAATATTTTTGACACCGTTTTTGTATATAGGGATAGGATATTTGATAAGGAAAGATTAATTTTGAGTTTAGATGATATGATAAGGGGATATAAAAACAGAGTCGATATTCCAAAGGAAGATAATATGCCTGTTATATTTTCAGTAACAGATGAGCTTATTCTTTCGAAATTTGCTGAAGAATTAAATGGATATAAGTTTGGAACAGGGGCATCTTTGTTTAGAAAGCTTGCGGGGCAAGAAAAATTTAGTAAAGATTTAACCATATACCAAAGTGCCGAAGTAGAAGATATGAACCTTATTCCTTTTTTTGATGCGGAAGGAGTTGTAAACAAGGATTATAGATATGCATTAATTGAAAAGGGGAAAATAATATGTCCTTATACTGATAAGAAGACTTCCAAGGAATTTAATCTTCCGTTGACGGGAAGTGCTTATGCCGAATATGATAAGGTGCCTTCTTTATCACGACCATATATTAAAATCGAACCGGAGAATAAGACCTTAAAGGAAATTATGAATGGCAGGATGGGAATTATAGCTGTAGTAGCATCAGGAGGAGATTTTACTTCCGACGGTACTTTCGGCACTCCTATTCAGGTTCCTTTTTTGACAGACGGAGATAAGATTTTAGGAAGGCTTCCGGAATTAAACGTATCAGGGCATATTTACAAGATGTTTGGAGAAGATTATCTGGGGACTTTCAAGGATAAAGCATTATTTGGAGAACGGGGCACGGTAGTTAATTTGAATGTAAAAAAAATTTGATGTCATATTGATTACTTTTAGTCTTAATCAAGAGGTATAAAATCCTATATTTATTTGGGTTTTATGCCTCTTGATTATTAGGAAAATCAAAATTTCCTTAATATAAATTCTCCGTAAAATGGGTTTCAAAAAAAGCCTTTTTTATTTAAAATATAGAAGCATATATTATATAAATAAGATGGGCAAATATACCAGATGAAAATCCTCCGAGAGTTTGATATGCTAAAGCCTTTGGTGCTAAATGTCTCATGTGTAATGCATCCATCATGGGTATTTGGCTGCTCAGATATCCGCTCCAGCAGATTCCCACTGCCGTAAATACTGCTATTTCATTTTTACCGATAATGTTTTTGCTTAAAAATTTAGGAACAAGTCCCAAAGCTGCACCTACAGAACCCATCGATGTAACCGGAAATGCTATTAGTTCGGGGTTATTAAATCCAAACACCGGGTTTAATATAAATTTAAGTTTTTCTCCTATCCACGGCATGACTTTAATACCTTCATAGGCAGCCCCGGTATATATTCCATTAAGGGAGGGCCCGTTAGTAAGCATCATTACGAAGGTACATATAATTACAACCCCGGGAATAATGGATAATCCTAAACTGACTCCGGCTTTTCCTCCGTCCAACATAGCTTCAAGGAGCCTTTGCAATGCGCTTCCCGATCTTATTTCCCTAAAATTAGTTATGTCATAAGAGGAATCGGATTCAGAAATTAAATATTTTTCTGTTCCATAAATTTTTTTTGTATAATTTGTCATTGCCCGTACACTTATTATACTTCCTATAATTGCACCTATATTTCCGATAATAACCGGTCCCAAAAAACTCTGGCCGTTTTTTGCCTGAGCTATCATAAAGGTTGATACAACAAGTCCCATACCGAAGGATACGCCTAAATTTGTAATAGCGGAGAATTGGTATTGCTTAAAATATTTTTGAAAATTTTTCTCGCTTGCTAAAGAAACAATTGCCGGATTATCGGAAAGATAAGCTGACATAATACCAAGACTTGCAACTCCGGGAAGGCCGTATAGCGGTTTAATAATTGGGCTCAAAATTTTATTGATTATGGAAATAACTCCAAATTCAGATAGTACGGCTGAAAAAGCACTTGCAAGGACAGCAACTCCCATAATAAAAAACGATGTGTTGATAATAAGATCGTGGGCTGTGGCCATCATTGTTTTAAACATATTTGCAGCTCCCATAATGTGGGTAAATAAAACAAAAAAAATTATAATAATGGCTAACCAAATAAATGATTCTTTACTTATTGCTTTTACTATTGTCTTATTTTCTGCCTTACTTTTCAAGATATATTACCTCCAAAATTTACAACTTTGATTTGTATACTAAATATATTGTATAAGATATTTTGTTTTGTGTCATTTTAAATATTGTAAAAAGTATTAATTGTTTTTCATAATTTAAATTAAATTATTGATACAAAATAAATTACATAAATTTAAAAATAATAAATTAATGCTTGACAATAATACAAATCTCTGTTATTTTTAAAGGAAATATTTTTATTGTAATATTTAATTATATTATTTATGAATAAGACCTATAAGGAGGAATTTTAATGGAATTTGTTGGAGAAGGACTTACTTTTGACGATGTCCTTTTATTACCCTGTAAATCTGAAGTGCTTCCCAAGGAAGTAAAAATAAACACTCTATTAACTAAAAAGATTAAATTAAATATACCTTTGATGAGTGCCGGAATGGATACTGTTACGACAGCAAAAATGGCTATAGCTATGGCAAGAGAAGGAGGAATAGGGATTATCCATAAGAATATGACTATCGAAGAGCAGGCTATGGAAGTGGATAAGGTGAAGAGATCTGAACATGGAATTATAACGGATCCTTTTTATTTGTCCGCGGTTCATAGTGTTTCCGATGCTCTTGAGCTTATGGAAAGATATCACATATCAGGGGTTCCTATTACAAATGATGACGGAAAATTAGTAGGCATAATTACTAACAGAGACATTAGGTTTGAACGGGATACAAGTAAGAAAATAGACGAAGTTATGACTAAAAAGAATCTTGTGACTGCTGATACATCTATTTCTATGGATGACGCCTTAGAAATAATGAAGGAACATAAGATTGAAAAGCTTCCTTTAGTTGATAAGAATTTTATATTGTCAGGTCTTATCACAATCAAGGATATTGAAAAATCAATAAAGTATCCAAATGCGGCCAAGGATGAATCGGGAAGGTTACTTGCAGGGGCGGCAGTGGGGATTACCCACAATATGATGGAAAGAGTAGATGCATTGGTAAAGTCAAAGGTGGATGCAATAGTTCTTGATACTGCCCATGGACACTCTAAAGGTGTAGGAGAAGCGGTAAAGAAGATTAAATCCAAGTACCCGGATCTGCAATTGATTGCAGGTAATATAGCTACTGGAGAAGGAGCGAAGTATTTAATAGATGCAGGAGTGGATGCAATAAAAGTGGGAATAGGGCCGGGTTCCATATGTACAACGAGAGTAGTTACGGGTATAGGAGTTCCTCAAATGACTGCTGTAGTAAATTGTGTTAATGTAGCAAGGAATTATAATATTCCGGTTATTGCTGATGGAGGAATAAAATATTCCGGAGATATAACTAAGGCTATGGGCGCAGGTGCTAATGCAGTAATGATCGGTTCATTGTTTGCGGGAACGGAAGAAAGTCCCGGAGATGAAGAATTATATGAGGGAAGAAGATTTAAAGTATATAGAGGAATGGGTTCTTTAGCAGGTATGGCCGCCGGCGGTAAGGATAGGTATTTTCAGGAGGATTCTAAGAAATTAGTTCCGGAAGGCGTGGAAGGAAGAGTTCCTTACAGAGGACCATTAGGAGATGTAGTATTTCAGCTTATGGGAGGATTAAGAGCAGGAATGGGGTATGTTGGAGCTAAGAACATTGATGAACTTCATGAGAAAGCCAGATTTATAAAGATTACAAATGCCGGATTAATAGAAAGTCATCCCCATGATATTAACATAACTAAAGAAGCTCCAAATTATAGCAAGAGATAGTTAAAGGAGGGTATATTTTGATAATTATTCTTGATTTTGGGGGGCAATACAGTCAGCTTATAGCCAGAAGAGTAAGAGAAGCAAAAGTATATTGTGAGATAGTACCATATAATCATCCTATCGAAAAAATAAAAGAGAAATCTCCTGACGGAATAATTTTGTCGGGAGGTCCTGCAAGTATTTATGCAGCAAATTCACCGAAATGCAGTGGGAAAATATTTGAGATGGGAGTTCCCGTATTAGGTATATGTTATGGCAATCACCTCATAGCTCAGCATTTTGGCGGAAATGTGAAGAGATCTCCGTCAAGAGAATATGGAATAACCGAAGTGAAGATAAATGAAAGCAGTTTATTGTTTGAAGGATTAGAAAATAAGATGAATTGCTTAATGAGTCATACGGACTATATTGAAAAAGCTCCCGAAGGTTTTAATATTATAGGCAGTACGGAAAAATGTCCTGTAGCAGCTATGGAAAATCCAAAATATAAAATTTATGGAGTGCAATTTCATCCGGAAGTTGTCCATACTGAAAAAGGAAAAGAGATATTATCCAATTTTTTATTTAAAATATGTAAATGTATTGGCAACTGGAACATGGATGATTTTATTGAATTTTCCATAAATGCTATAAGAAACCAAATCGGAAAGGGAAAAGCTATATGTGCCCTGTCTGGAGGAGTAGATTCTTCTGTGGCAGCAGTTCTTGTCCATAAAGCCATAGGAGACAATCTTACATGTGTCTTTGTAGACCACGGATTGCTGAGAAAAGATGAAGCCAAACAGGTAATAACTGTATTCAAAGAAAAATTTCATATGAATCTTATTGCTGTAGATGCGAAAGAAAGGTTTTTAGAGAAACTTAAAGGAATAACAGAGCCTGAAAAGAAACGAAAAATTATTGGAGAAGAATTTATAAGAGTATTTGAGAAAGAACAGAAGAAACTTTCAGGGATTGAATATTTGGTTCAGGGGACCATATATCCCGATGTAATAGAGAGCGGAACAGGAAGGGCAGCTACTATTAAAAGCCATCATAATGTAGGAGGACTTCCGAAAGACGTAAATTTTCAATTGGTCGAACCTTTAAGACAGCTTTTTAAGGACGAGGTAAGGAAAGTAGGGAAAAATCTGGAGCTTCCTGAAGAAATAGTACAAAGGCAGCCTTTCCCGGGGCCGGGTCTTGCTATTAGAGTATTGGGCGAGGTAACGGAAGAAAAACTGAAAATTGTTCGTGAATCGGATTTTATATTTAGAGATGAAATAAAAAAAGCTAATTTGGAAAAAGAAATTTGGCAGTACTTTGCGCTTCTCCCCGGAGTGAGAAGTGTAGGAGTAATGGGAGATGAAAGGACTTATTCTTACACTGTGGCCTTAAGGGCAGTTACCAGCACAGATGGAATGACCGCAGATTTTGCAAAGATACCTTTAGATATATTAGAAAAGATTTCAAACAGAATAGTTAATAATGTAGAAAATGTTAACAGAGTTGTTTATGATATTACGAGTAAACCACCAAGTACGATCGAGTGGGAATAGGAAACAAATACCAGAAATTCATATAAACAACATTGAATTTCTGGTATTTGTTTTTTTAAGACATTTTAGGAGATGGAATGTGCAGCAGTCTCATAATATCTTTTTCAGATTCCAATACTCGTTCTGCAATAAAGTCTATGAATGGTTTGTCATTCTTGTGAGCTTGCTCCAGTAGACTTATATATTCCAGTCTTAAGTTTAGTGGAATTATGGCTAACACATATCCATCCTGAATGAGTGACGTATTCATTAACAGCCGGGCAAGCCTTCCGTTTCCGTCAATGAAGGGGTAAATGAATACAAAACGTTTATGGAGCTATGCCGCAAATTCCACTGAATGATATTTCTTTCTTTCTGATTTAGAATATAATATCAATATTATTATAATATATATTGTTACTAACTAATGACTGAAACCATGAGCGTACATAGCTATTTCAATTAAAGGAGAAAACTTCTAATGTCAAAGAATTCCATAGAGAAATTTTTTATGTATTTGCAATTATTTTAGGTTTAATTTATCCTAAAATAATTATATACTATAAAGTAGAAGGGAAGAAGGAGAAATAATATGAAATATTATGTTACAATTGAAGAGTTGGTCAGCAAGGCATTTGAGGTTGAAGCTGATGATGCTTGCAAGGCGGCACAAATTACAGAGAGAAAGTACAAATGTGGCGAATTTATTTTAGATCCCGGTAGTTTGGTATGTAAACAGATGATGGTTGAAGATGAAAATAACATATCCGCAACGGAATGGATGGAGTTTTGATATTATGAATTTAGTTTTCGATAAGCAGTTAGCGATTTCTTATAAGAGTAATTCCCAGAAAATTCGAGTAATGAGTGAAACTTGGATAGAAAGAAATGTTTTTTGCCCATATTGTGGAAATAGTAGAATATCGAAGCTGGCAAACAATATCCCTGTTGCTGATTTTAAATGCAAATGTTGTGGCGAAATATTCGAACTGAAAAGCAAGAAGGGAAGATTTGGAAAGGAAGTAGCGGATGGTGCTTATGATACAATGATAGAGCGTATCACAAGCTATTCAAATCCTGATTTATTCTTGCTTCAATATGATGAATTTAATGTCACGGATTTAATTGTTGTGCCAAAATTCTTCTTTGTCCCTGATATTATCAAGAAAAGGAGGCCTTTATCCCCGACTGCAAAACGTGCAGGGTGGACAGGTTGCAATATAATTTACGATAAAATACCATTCCAAGGGAAAATTGAGATAATCAAAGATCGGACAGAAATTGATAAGAAAGTTGTTATTAATAACTATCATAAAGCAATTAATTTGAAAATAGATAATATATCAAATCGAGGATGGTTATTTGATGTCCTTAATTGTGTTAATAAAATTACCAGTTATTATTTTTCATTAAATGATGTTTATGAATTTGCAGACGATTTACATAAAAATCATATTAACAATAATAATATTGAAGCTAAAATAAGACAACAATTACAGATTTTAAGAGATAAAGGTTATATTGAATTTTTGGGTAGAGGAAAATATAAAAAACTTTAGCTCTTGATAATTGTTCTACGATATGTTAAAATATTACCCAATTAAGCAATATTACACAATTTTTAGTGAAATTGCATACACATAAAGTGAGTGTATCTAAGGTAGACTTGAATTTGGGTTATACCTAAGCGATACAGGGATAGTTTTGAATTTCCTACACGCAGATTAAATTAAACCTGCGGAGTCACTATCTAAAAAGTGATTCTGCGGGTTTTTATATTATTTTTTATTATTATAAGGGGGGCTTGATATGCTGAGAAAAGAATTTCCAATATTAGAATTTGACGATACAAAAGAGGCCGTTATTGAACCGCACAAAACAATAGAGAAATTAAATGTACCGGAATATGGGGTAATGTGCTTTTTTAATGATATTTTACAGAAGTTTAAAAATCAAGGTAAATTAAGGACTGTAGCCTCTTTTAAATCTGAGATGGGGGAAAATCCCATGTATGAATTGGAATACGAAGGAAATAAAGTTGCCGTTTTTAACCCTGGCGTAGGCGCTCCATTGGCTGCTTCAGTATTGGAAGAAGCAATAGCTATGGGTATAAATAAATTTATTGCCTGTGGCAGTGCCGGGGTTTTAAATAAGGAAATCGCAGTTGGTCACATTATAATACCAGATTCAGCGGTAAGAGACGAAGGAATGTCATACCATTACCTTCCACCAAGTAGAGAAGTAGAAGCTAACAGAGAGGCAGTAGAAGCAATAAAAGAGGTTTTGAAAAACTATAAATATAAATATTTGATATCAAAGACATGGACAACAGATGCTTTTTATAGAGAAACGCCGCAAAAAGTGAAGTTGAGAAGAGAAGAAGGATGTTCAACTGTTGAAATGGAAGCTGCTGCTTTCTTTGCAGTAGCAAAATTCAGAAATATAAAATTTGGGCAGATATTATATGGTGGGGACGATGTAAGCTGTGAAGAATGGGATTCAAGAAGTTATAATACAAGAGATCACATAAGAGAGAATTTATTTTGGCTTGCTGTTGAAGCCTGTTTGAAACTATAAAAAAGGAGAAATGAATATGTATTTTAAAAAAATTGTAGGACAAAAATGTTATTTGTCTCCGATAAATGAGGAGGACTACGAAAAATATACCGAATGGGTTAATGACATGGAAGTAGCTGCAGGACTTATATTTGCATCTAAGCTCATAGGACCGGAAGCCGAAAAATTAACTTTAGAAAGGCTTTCTATTGACGGATATAATTTTGCCATTATAGACATAAAGAAAGATGAACTCATTGGGAACTGTGGATTTCCAAAGTTAGACCAGTTAAACAAAGCAGGAGAAGTGGGAATATTTATTGGCAATAAGGACTATTGGGGCAAAGGTTACGGACAGGAAGTACTAAAACTTTTGTTGGACTTTGGCTTTAATATATTGAATTTGCACAATATCTCTCTAAAAGTATATTCATTTAATCAACAAGCAATAAAATGTTATAAAAAAGTTGGTTTTAAAGAGGCGGGGAGAATTCGTGAATCAAAATTTATAGCGGGAAAAGCTTATGATGAGATTTTTATGGATATCTTGGATAAAGAGTATGAGTCGGTTTATATAAATGATATAGTGGGGAAAAAACTGCAGAAATAAAAAAATGGGGCAGAGTGAGTTTAAAGAGTATATCATATTATAAATACATGTTATAATCTAAATATAAATAAAAATGATATATATAGAATTGTCTTTATTGTTTCAGGAAAGTAGGGGATAATATGATTCCGCTCAGGGATAGCGAACCAAGTAGAAAAGTTCCCTTGGCTACGCTGTTTATTATATTTTTAAATGTTATGGTATTTATAAAACAATTCACCTTGCCTTATGACGAAGCTTTAAATATGGTATATAAATATGCTTTTATACCGGCACGCTTTGCCAACGGATTGACCGACATTAGATCTTATATTCCCTTGTTCACAAGTATGTTTATGCATGGGGATATAATTCATATCGTCAGCAATATGTGGTCATTATGGCTATTTGGCGATAATGTGGAAGAACGTATGGGATTTTTTAAATTTATTGTTTTTTATATATTAACCGGCTTGATAGCAGAATTTGCCAATTTTATCTTTGACCCGATATCAAATATACCGACCCTGGGAGCCTCAGGAGCTATTGCGGGGGTGATGGGAGCCTATTTCATAATGTTTCCTCATTCCAGAATATTAACTTTAATCCCTATTATTCCGTTTTTCATACGGATACCTGCCGGGGTTTTTCTGTTTTTATGGTTTATTAGCCAACTTCGTTCGGGTATTTATGGAATTGCAGGGGGAATAGCCTGGTGGGCCCACATATTTGGTTTTTTGTCAGGAGTATTTTTATATAGGAAATTCCTCAAAAGAAGGAAAAGTTACAACTATTATTCCAAGTAATCTTACAATGCTATGAATAGGTATTTTTTTGAATATTGATGAATCAAATTGTAAAAGATAAGTTTAAGCGCTTGAACTTATCTTTTTTTTATGGCATATGATATTAATTTCGCATTAATTACACAAAAATTAAAAAATATAAAAAAATATTCCTAAAAATTAAAATATATATTGAAATTATATACCGTTTTGAATATAATATAAGTAACAGCGATGAAAGCGCTTTTATAAAAATATAAGGAGAGGATTAACATGGCAGACATTCGTCTAATAAGAGTAGACTTCAGATTGATGCATGGACAGGTTATTGCAAACTGGTTGAATCAAGTAGATGGAAATGCAATTATGATTGTCAACAAACAATTATCGAAAGATCCGTTTATGAATAATGTATACAAAATGGCGGCACCAAAGGGAGTAAAAGTAAGTATTTTTGATCTTGATACAGCACTGGAAAAGATTAAAAGTGAAAAATATACTTCTAATAGAAAATTGATTGTATTGTTTAAATCAGTTACAGATGCCAAAGAAGCGTATGAGAAGGGTTTCCCTATCAGCGAACTTCAAGTTGGAGGCCTTGGTTCAGGGCCAGATCGGGTACAGATTACAAATCAAATTTATCTAAACAAGGAAGATACAGATAAATTACTTGATATGAATGGAAAGGGGGTAAAGGTTTATTTACAGGCTGTACCAAAGGAATCTGAACTTTCAATTGATAAAGCAGCAGAAAAAGTCAAATAATTGAAAGAAAAAAAGTTATAAGGAGGAAAGAAGGATGAATAATTTCATTCAAGCACTATTAATTGGCTTGGTGTACTGGCTGGGAACCAATCGTTTATGGTATGGAACAACGACAGTTATCAGACAACCATTAGTAATGGCAGTACCATTGGGACTAATTATGGGAGATATTCAAACAGCAATGATAATCGGCGGGACATTACAGCTGATATATTTGGGAGCCATTGCACCCGGAGGAAATATTCCGGCAGATGAGGCATTTGCAGCATGTGTAGCTATTCCCATTGCAATTAAAACAGGGATTAGCGCAGAAGTAGCAGTATCACTGGCAGTGCCGGTAGGACTGTTAGGTGTACTTCTTGATACATTGCGTAGAACATATGCATCTGCATTCGTACGACTGGCAGATAAAGCGGCAGAAAAGGGAGACGGGAAAGCATTGAGAAGAGCATGCTTTTGGTATCCTTTCTTTGCAGCAATTCCGTTACGTGTGATTCCGGCATTCTTAGCGGCATATTTTGGAGCTGACGCGGTACAGGCATTTATGAACTGGATACCGGCTTGGGTAACAAACGGATTGCAAGTAGCAGGAGGAGTACTTCCGGCATTAGGATTTGCGGTAACAATGATTGTAATAGGAAAGAAATCATTATTACCATACTTTTTAGTAGGATTTATAATAATGGCATACTCGGGAATCAGTACTATCGGAATCGCAATATTAGGTTTATGTATTGCACTATTACAGGGGAACTTTGCCCCAGCAACAGCAAACGGAGGTGAATCAGATGACGACTAATGTAGCGGAAAGAAAGCTTACAAGGAAAGACGTGATAAAAGCATGGCTGAGATATTATACAGTAACTGAAGTAGGAAACAGTTATGAACGACTGACAGCTTTGGCATTCGGATTTGGAATGGCACCGGTACTGGAAAAGTTATATGGAGATAATCCGGAACAGCTTAAAGAAGCATATAAACGTCATGTTTCATTTTACAATTCAGAAGGAACATGGGGTTCACTGATAGTGGGAATAGCCATGGCGCTGGAAGAAGAAAACGCAAATAAGGTGTCCAAGCCGGAATATGATTCGGCAACAGATGAAGAAAATGCAACAGAGATGATAACGAATATTAAGATAGGTTTGATGGGACCTTTGGCAGGAATCGGAGACTCCATCGATATGGGAACTATACGACCAATTTTCCTATCTTTGTTTATACCGTTAGCAGCAAAAGGGAACATTCTTGGAGGAATCGGACCGTTAGTACTATTTGGAGTGTACATGTCATTCTTGGCATACTTCTTGGTGAGACAAGGATATACATTAGGACGAGACTCGGTAGCAAGTGTATTACAGTCGGGAAGAATCAGTAAATTAATAGACTCGGCAGGAGTATTGGGTCTGTTCATGATGGGAGCATTGAGTGCATCCTATGTAAAACTAACGACAAAGGTAGTTATCAATACAAGTGGAGGAGCATTTAAGATCCAAGATACATTGGATGGAATGTTACCGAAGTTATTACCTTTAGCAGTAGTATTTCTAATTTATTATTATATTAAAAAGAGAGGTCCGAAATACCTGAGAATTGTAGGTGCGATTATAGGATTTTCATTGTTGTTGTCATTATTAGGTATCGTTTAATTTTTAAAGTATACATGAACAATTAAATAGGTACATGTTAAACATGTACCTATTATTAATTTTGGGAGGAATACAATGAAAAAAGTTGCAATTGTAAATGCTAACAGTTTTGGACGCTATTTTCCGGAATTTATTGATATTTTGAAAGAGAATGTAGGAGAAGTCACAAGATTTAAATTTCCGTCCGATATTTCTGCAGAGGAACTTTCAAAAAAACTACAGGGATATTCATATCTGATTGTTGGAACAACTCCTAAATTTTCAAAGAAATTCTTTGAAAAGACCCCGTCAGTAGAATATATTGCCCGTTTCGGCATTGGTTACGATAATGTAGATGTGTTGGGAGCAAAAGAATTTGGCGTAGTTGCATCTAATATTCCCGGATATTTAGAAAAAGAAGATGTGGCAGAACAGGCAGTTGCTTTGGTGTTGGCTTTGTGTAAACATATAGTCAATGCTAATGCGGCGGTTCGTAAAGATGAGTGGAATGTCGATCGTGGAAGATTTTTAGGACGTAGAATCAATGGAAAGACAGTAGGAATCTTAGGATTTGGTAATATCGGTTCAACTTTTGCAAGAATATTATCTAAAGGATTTCAGTGTAAGATTTTAGCATATGATCCCTATTTATCAGCAGAGGAAATTGAAAGACGTGGAGGAGAAAAGCGAGAATTAAATGATTTGTTAAAAGAAAGTGATATTGTTTCATTGCATATTAACTTGACTAAGGAAAGCTATCATTTGATTTCGAAGGAAAAGCTGTCCCTTATGAAAAAAGATGCAATTCTTATAAATACTGCACGGGGTGAATTGGTAGATGAAGAAGCTGTTGCCCAGGCATTAGAAAACCGAGAACTCGCTGGTTATGGTGCAGATGTAATTGAAAATGAACCCCCTAAAATGGATCATCCCCTTTTACCTCTTGAATATGCAATTATTACGCCTCATGTGGGGACATACAATGCTGAATGTAACCGCCAAATGTGTCAGAGCGTTGTTGATGATGTGATCCGTGTTTATCATAATGAAAAACCCAGTATCGTACTTGAAAAATAAAGGAGGGAAAATAAAACATGGAACAAAATAACAAATTAGAAGAACTTAAGCAATTTGACACTCCAAGTATTACAAATGTGGTAGCTACTTATCCTGATAAAGACTATTGTCTTGGATTATATCATCCATGGAAAGGAAAGTGGTATACAGATCAAACATTGAAATGCATGTATCCTGAATTGGGCAGAACGGTAGGATATGCGGTAACCTGCACTTATGGCCTTCCCGACCCGAACTTTACAAATTTGAAATTTGCCGATGTGTTGAGGGCAGTTGCAAAAATGTCAAAACCGGTTGTTTTAATTGTAAAACAGAACATGCCGGAAGAAATTAAAAATATCAATGGCATGCTGGGGGGCAATATGATGACTGCATTAAAATCTGCTGGTGTAGTCGGCGTTATTTCTGATGGCCCTTCCAGGGATATTGATGAAATTCGGCCTTTAAAAATGCAGTACATGTTAACAGGTATTACGGCCGGACATGGCAAATTTGCTGTACATTCTGTTAACACTCCAGTTGAAGTATGCGGCATGCAGGTTGCCCCCGGAGATATCGTTCATATGGACGAAAATGGCGCAGTAAAATTTCCGGAAGAATGTTTAGATGATGTAATTAAATATGCAGAAAGGCTAAGAGAAATTGAATCGAAACGTCAGGGAATGATGAGAAATACTAATGATGTAGAAGAATTAATTAAGATTATGAGTGGATTATACGACTAATCAAGTTAAAGGAGAATAATATAATGGAAATTCCAAAAGAAACTAAATACGGTTGTTTGACATCAAAATTTCATGCGGAAGTTCGTATGATTTCTCTTCCTGACGAATTAAAATCAGGAGAAATTTTGATTCGCCAGGAAGCATGTAACATCTGTACTGCAGATTATACACAATGGCTTGGACAACGGGAACATCGAGGTTATCCAATGGCCGGTGGACATGAAGGCGTGGGAACTGTAATTGCAAAGGCCGATGATGTATATGAATTTAATTTGGGAGATCGAATCGCTTTTATTTTTCCATATTGTGGGCATTGTAAAAACTGTAAAATGGGAAGACAGGATGAATGTACATGCCGAGAAAAAGTAAAGCTTCCGTTAAAGGGGACCCAACAATATTTTGGATTTTCACAATACATGGTTCGTCATTCAAGATACTGTGTAAAAATTTCAAGAAAATTGCCATTGCCGGAAGCATGTTTTGTAGAACCTGTTGCCACAGTATTAAATGCTCAGAACAATTTAACCCATCGCCTTGGAGATACGGTTCTTGTTATCGGAGGAGGAACTATGGGTTTATTGAATGCTGAAGTTGAGAGATTACGCGGATCAAAGGTAATTGTCTCAGAGGTGATGGAGGAAAAATTAAAAAAAGCTGAAGAGATGGGATTTGAAACTATAAATCCGCAGGAGACAGATATAAAAACTGTGATTGATGAATTTACCGATCATAAAGGTCTGGATATAGTCATTCTTGCAGTTGGAAATCAGGTTGCTTTGAATCAAGCCTTAGATCTTATTAAGAAGAAAAACGGGCAGATATTGTTCTTCTCAGCCTCATATCCGTCAGCTGAATTGAATATACCGGCAAATAGGATCCACTATGACAAGTTAAGACTTCTTGGGGCATTTAATTCAACATTGATTGATTTCTATCAAGCATCGAGATTATTGGGGAACAAATTAGTCAATGTGAGCAAGCTGGTTGATTCAATATATGATTTAAACGATATACAAGAAGCTTTCAAACGGGCCAGCGAACCGAACACTTATCGTGTCTGCGTTAAATTGAACGAATGGGAGGATGAATAGTACATGATAGTGTCTTTTAAGGATATGTTGCAGAATGCAACGGATGGGAAATATGCAGTAGGAGCCTTTAATATCGGGAATAAAGATATTTTAGATGCGACTATTGCTGCAGCAGAAGAAAAAAAGATTCCTGCAATTGTTGCCGTATCTGTGCCGGAAATGAATTTTTTAGGGGATGAATTTTTTTCTTATGTAAAAGTACGCCTGAAAAAATCGGAAGCCCAATTTTGTTTACACCTGGACCATGGTTCAAATTTGGAAGATATAAAACGAGCTATCAATAATGGCTGTACTTCGGTAATGATTGATGCATCAAATAAAAGCTTTGAGGAAAATGTAAATATTACTAAAGAAGTAGTTGATTATGCACATTCATTAAATGTTTATGTTGAAGGAGAATTGGGGACAATTGGAAATACAGGTAATAGTTCCTGCGGAGAAGGGCTTGATACTTCAATCATCTATACAGATCCGGATAAGGCAAAAGAATTCTGTGAATTGACAGGAGTAGATGCTTTAGCAGTTGCCATCGGAACTTCCCACGGAATGTATCCGAAAGGGAAAACGCCAAAACTAAGAATTGATATTCTTCAAAAAATTCGTGAAAGAACATCAGCTTTTCTTGTATTACATGGAGGTTCAGGTAACGCTGATGAAGAAGTGATTGAATCCATAAGGCATGGGATTTCTAAAATAAATATTTCCAGTGAAGTGAAAAAAGCATATTTTGAAGAACTTTATAAGTATTTGGGAGAATACCCTGATTCGGTAAAAACTCAGGTGGTGTTTCAGTCTCCTATAAAAGCGGCAAAAGATAAAATTGTGGAGAAAATGAAGATGTTTATGAAGAACTGAGATAGTTGGGAATGCCCTAAAAACATTTTTTAACGTTTTTAGGGCATTTTTGTTATACAGGATTGCGGAGATGAAAATTGGAAAACTTAATTATAATAACTTTAAAACATTAGAAACAACAAATTTGATTTTATCAGGATCAATATCAAGATCCCTTCTCGTTCCGATATTTTCACAGACAAATTTATTGCCTGCCTGGTTACCTCCGGCGAAAATTATACAGTGATCATATATATTCGCACTGCTGTAATTTGTCTGGTTTTTTTCAAATCGGAGAATTGATGAGTCAAGTTTTTTAAGTTCATCTTTAAAAGTATCACTGTAATTAACCGCTATATTTTTTCCTGACCCGATACAGTCAAGCAGGATAAATCGTTTTCTATGTGCAGAATCTCCTAAAAATTCTTTTATCATTTGGTCTCCCATATTGTTGATACATCCAAAGTCAGTAAGAACAAAGGCAACATTTTTTTGTTGCTTAGGTGTTAAAGTGGAAGCGATTGCAAGACAACCAATAACTCCCGAAGTATTTCTGTTTAAATTATGAGAATTGGGGATTCCTTTTGAATAATGAACAATTAGATAAATACCGATGATATAGACCGAAAGCGTCATAAAATCTTTCCAACTGAAAAATCCTTCTAACCATTTTATCCTTAAAAAGTGAGCTGAAAATATAAAACAAAGGACAGTAATGAAAAGTAATGGGATAAATGCAGTTAGGCTATATAAAAGTTTTCTGTTTCTTATATCAAAAGGATAATATTTGTAAAATCCAAAATTTTTTGACGGTGTATCATAATTTGCCATAATTATAGTATCTGCCTTCTTGACATCTCCGATAATTAAGTCAATCGCTTTTCCTTTTGAACCTTGCGGTGAAAGTATTGAAGTTTTATATCCCATACCTTTAAATTCGGGTTCAATATTATTAATAAATCTGATTTTTTCTTTTTTTCGAAACCTTTTTTTAGCTATTACTCCATATTTTAATATGGAATCTTTCATATCAAAATCCATAAGGCAAACCTCCTTTTTTCTACACTAAAATTATATCATACTTAAATCCAAAATGAAATAAAATTCTAAATATAATATTTTTAACTTGAAAAATTATTCTATTCATGATAGTATAGAAATGAATTGAGAGCGCTTACTTATGAAAATAGAAAGTTTTAGAAAGGAGGAAGTGACTTAAGTCATGAAGTAGAATGATTGGAATTTTAATAGTAACCCATGGAAAAATGGCAGAAGGTATTGCTGACAGTGCGAGGATGATTATGGGCAATAATGAACAATTTGATTCAATTGGATTATTTCCTGATAAGGATTTAGATCAGTTTAAAGCTGATATCAAAAAGAAATTTTTAGAGTTGGATACTGGTGACGGTGTAATCATATTCGTTGATTTATTTGGAGCTTCGCCATATAACATTACAGCCTTAAATCTACACGAATTGCTAAGTGAGAAGAAAAAAGTTAGAGTGATTACAGGTGTAAATCTTCCAATGGTGATTGAAGTATTGAATATGAGAAACATCGAAGAGAATATTGATTCTTTATATAAATCTTGTTTGACTACAGGAAAAGACGGCATCAAAGAATTATTAGAAGAAATGGCTTCAAATGAATGTGAAGATGATGAGGAGTAGAAAGGAGTAAAAAATAATGGATATCAGTAAGCATGTTCAAGCTGTTGAAACTTTCAAAGAGATTACTGAAATGGAATTAAGTGAATTTGTAAAGAATCTAAGTACAGAGGAATTAAATCCGGCTTACAATTTGATTGTTAAGGCTAAAAAGAATGGAAATCGTGTTCATGTTACCGGAATTGGGAAACCTTCCTATGTAGCTGGTTACATTGCTTCCTTATTTTCGTCTACCGGTACTCCTGCCTATGTTCTTCATGGGACCGAGGCGATTCATGGATCCAGCGGGCAAGTAAAAGAAGGGGATATAGTAATTGCAATTTCTAACAGTGGTGAAACAGAAGAACTTATAAAAACAGTCACTACAGTTAAAAATAACGGAGCAAAAGTTATATCGGTTTCAGGAAACAGAGAATCATGGTTGGCTAAACAGGGAGATGCTTTCTTATTTGCAGGCGTAGATAAAGAAGGAGGACCTTTAAACAAAGCACCTCGTATTTCATACTTGGCCGAAATTGTTGTTTTGCAAGCTTTATCTATTGCACTTCAAAATGAAGAGAATATTGATTTACAGGATTATAAAAAATGGCATCCAGGCGGAGCCTTGGGAAAATCAATTAAATAGGACAATTTATAATAAGAAGAAAAGAGGCGTTAGACAGTGAAAGGGAAAATTTTAATAACACCAAGGGCATTTGCTAAGAATGGAATGAAGGAAATTGAAAAATTAAAACAACAAGGATGGGAAATTCATCTGAATGATACAGGCAAATCATATAGCCATGAAGAATTTGTAAAATATGCGAAAGATGTTGATGGTATCATTATTGGCGTTGATATTGCAGATCGTGAGATGCTTAAGGGCTGTAAAAATTTGAAAGCTATTGCCAAGTATGGTGTTGGTGTTGATAATATTGATTTAGATACTGCAAAAGAATTAGGAATCAAAATTTCAAGGACTGTCGGTTCTAACTCGGTGTCAGTTGCAGAGCATACAATAGCATTAATGTTTGCATGTGCTAAACGTATTGTTGACGGAGCAATTAACGTTAAAAATGGAAAATGGAACAAGAACTACGAAATAGAACTTATGGGTAAAAAAATCGGTATTATTGGCTTTGGCAATATTGGAAGACATGTAGGCAGGCTTGCTCAGGGTATCGGCATGAATGTATGTGCGTATGATGTATTTCCTATTAATGAGAAATATGCAAAGGAACATAATATCCAAATATGTTCGCTGGATGAACTGGTTAGAACCAGTGACGTTATTACTATTCATACGCCCCTGACATCTGAAACAAAGGATATGATCAATGCCGAGCGTTTAAAAGAAATGAAAACGACAGCAATTGTGATCAATGCAGCCCGAGGCGGAATTATAAATGAAGCTGATCTGTATGAAGCATTAGTGAACAAAGAAATTTTTGCTGCCGGGTTTGATGTTTTTTCAACGGAACCACCAAAAACTGATGAGAAACTGTTACGTCTGGACAACTTTATTTTAACTCCTCATGCTGCTTCAAAAACTTTAGAAGCTGATATGAATACGATAAAGATGTCAATTACAAACCTTATTACAGATATCGAAGGATAAGTGAGGAAGGAAATAAAAATGAAAAACAGATTAAGAGAATGTTTAGAAGGTAAAAAAAATATTATAGCTACACGTATTAACAGTACATGGCCAATGATAGCGGAAGTTGTAGGAGCCACAGGCTTATATGATTATATTGAGTTTTTGGGCGAATATGCTCCGTATAACCAATATGATTTAGAAAATATTGCAAGGGCATGTGAACTTCATAATATGTCATGCATAATTAAAATAGATTATGCCAACCGCGACTATGTAGCTCAAAAGGCATTGGCTTCAGGATTTCAAGGTATTCTGTTTACTGATCACAAAACAGCAGAAGAGGTAGAAAATACATTAAAAATGGTAACACCGTCGATTCCCCATGAGGGTGGAAGACTTGGATATGTCAGCCGTCGTTTCTATAAGAACGAAGGTTTTAAAAATCAGTTGACCTATGCAGCCGAAGTAAAAAAATGTGTTATGGGATTTATGATTGAAAAAGTGGAAGCAGTAAAAAATATTGAGGAGATATGTCAAGTTCCCGGGGTTGACTTTGTTCAGTTTGGACCTGCTGACTTTTCTATGAATAGTGGATTCAACGCAAAAGAAGAAGTTGAGAAAGTAAGAGAAGCGGAAGAAAAGGTAATTAAAACTGCATTGAAATATGGAGTTAGTCCGAGGGCTGAAATTAACTCTGCCGAAGAAGCAGAACGCTATATCAAATTGGGGGTAAGACATTTTGCCTTAGGTTCAGAATTGAAAATTGAGAAGATGTTCTGGACAGACAATGGTGAATGTTTAATGGGAAAACTCAACGATTTGAGAGGAGAAAAAATATGAAAATTGTAGTATTGGATGGATATACTTTGAATCCGGGAGATTTAAACTGGAATCAAATCAAAACTTTGGGAGATATTATTATTTATGATAGAACAGATTCAGCTGACATAATCTCGCGTATCGGAGATGCAGAAGTTGTATTGACAAATAAAACTCCTATTCGAAAAGAAACGATGAAAGCATGTCCTAATATAAAACTGATTAGTGTTTTAGCTACGGGATATGATGTAATTGATATTGAAGCAGCAAAACAACTGGGAATTGCAGTTTGTAATGTTCCGGCTTACGGCACATATTCTGTTGCTCAATTTGCAATTTCATTGTTGTTAGAAATTTGTTACCATGTAGGATATCATGACAATGCGGTTAAAGAAGGAAGATGGGAAAACAGTGCTGACTGGTGTTTCTGGGATAAGCCGTTATTGGAATTGTATGGCAAGACTATGGGTATTATTGGTTATGGTCGAATCGGCCAGACGACAGGAAGAATTGCAAGGGCCCTTGGCATGAAAATCATTGCTAATGATAAGCATGAAAATCCTACTCTAAAAGATGTTGAATATGTTTCTTTTGATGATTTGTGTTCCCGTGCAGACGTAATTGTACTTCATTGTTCCCTAACAAAAGAAAATCAGCAGTTCATTGACAAGAAAGCAATTGCCAAGATGAAAAAGAATGCAATTATTATAAACAATGCTCGAGGCCAACTGATTAATGAAAAAGATTTGGCGGATGCATTAAATGAGGGCAGAATATATGCTGCAGGAATTGATGTTGTTTCAAAGGAACCAATTGAAAAAGACAATCCGCTACTGAAAGCAAAAAACTGTTATATTACACCTCATATGTCTTGGGGATCGGTGGAAGCTCGAAAGCGTATTATGGATATGACTTACGAAAATATTCAAGGATATCTGAATGACAAAACTGTAAATAGAATAGTGTAAGAGATGAAATACAAAAGGAAATTTAGACAATGTCGCTTAAAGGAGGATTATTAAATGATAAATATTGAGGGAATTATTACACCTATTGTTACACCATTCAATAGAGATAAAGATCAGACGATTAACTATGATGCATTAAAACAACTAATTGATCGTTTAATTGAAAAAGGTGTAAAAGGGATTTTTATTTTAGGAAGTTATGGTGAATTCCACGTTGTCGATGATGATGAAAAATTGGAATTTGCAAAGAAGACGGTTGAAATTGTGAACCATCGTGTACCTGTTTATGTTGGTACCGGCGGAAACAGCACACGTAATGTGATCCGCTTATCAGAAAAAATCGAAAAAGTTGGTGCAGATGCGGTATCTATTATCACCCCATATTTTGTTTCACCTAATGATAAAGAAATTATAAACCACTACAAAACAATAGCGGCAAGTATAGATCTTCCAATTATTTTATACAATATTCCAAAGAACACAAAAATTAACTTGTCAAAAGAAATTGTTGCTGAATTGGCTAAAGTTGAGAATATTAAGGCAATCAAAGACAGCTCGGGTGACATGGAAAACTTGAAAGGTTATGTGGAAGCTGCTAAGGGAACGGATATGAAAGTTCTAATAGGTTCTGATTCTAAAATAGCTCCCGCAATTCGTTTAGGGGCAGCCGGCGCAATTGCCGGTACAAGTAATCTTATTACCGAAGTAGATGTTAATTTATATAATGCATTAAAATCAGGTAATGATGAAGAGGCAGATCGTTTACAGCAGGAAATTGAAGTATTGCGCAGTGCATTAAAGTTAGGTACGATACCTTCAGTTATGAAGCGTTCCCTTGAATTTACCGGTATTCCTGTTGGACCTGCACGTCTTCCGGTTATGGAAACTACGCCGGAAGTTGATGAAAAAATTAAAGAAATGCTTAAGCACTATAATTTGATTTAAAGAAATACTCTTTTCTGGTTTTAATCTTATTCAGATTTCTACCAGAAAAGAGTATTTTTATGTATATTTGATTTTCTTGTTCATTTCAATTATACTGATATTGATTTAATTTTCAGTTTAATATAAGTAGACGGTGAAATAATATTCCAATCTAATAAATGATGAAATTATTTATTCCGGAATTAATTAATTTATTCAATTGTGATTTATTTTACATTTAAAATTAATGAGAAAGGAAGTGGTGTCTTTGAGTTGTTTAATACAAATTAAAGAAGGATATTCGTTGCTCAGCAAAAATGAAAAAAAAGTAGCCGATTATATTTTGTCTCATCCTTTGGAAGTATATGATTATTCTGTTCAGCAGCTTGCAGAATCTTCGGGAACCAGCCCGTCTTGTATTATACGTTTTGTTAAAAAAATCGGCTTTGAAAGTTACACTCAGTTTCGGCTGATATTAGCAAAGGAATCGGAACGTCAGCTGATGTCCTCAGATGAGTTAATAGAAGAGGTGACTAAAAGTGATAGTATTCCGGAAATGCTGCAGAAATTTAAAAATTTTAATATAAACACAATTAATAAAACCTTTGAGAATTTAGACGAGGTAAAAATAAAAAAAGCTGTTGATATTTTAAGAAAAGCAAAAAAAATCTTTGTTGTCGGAGAAGGGACTTCGTCTCTTGTGGCTCAAGACCTTTCACATAAATTTATTTTGGTCGGAATCGATTCTTGCTGTCATTCGGATGCACATACACAGTTGACTCAGGTAAATGATTTAACTCCGGAAGATGCAATCGTTATCTTTTCATATTCCGGTTCGACACAATTAGCAAATTTTGCATTAAAACGTGCAAATGAATTAAATGTTCCGTCTGTTTCCGTTACACAAATTTCCAAATCATATTTGGCACGAAAAGCTACGGTACCAATATATGTTCCGGCTCTGGAAACCGAACGTAAGATCGGGTCAGTTGCTTCCAGGATTTCTACATCAATAGTATCGGATATTCTTTATTTAGGGACTGTTCAAAAGAATATTGACCAGATAAAGGAAAAGGTAACCGAGACGAGGAAGCTGTTAAGCCAATTAAAAGTGGATATATGATAAGATACTTCACTATGGGCTATAAAAAACCTCTGTTAAAATTTATTTAATCTTAGCAGAGGTTTTTGAATTCCAATATAATATTTTATATTGTCTATTCCTTTACAGCATCATCCTTGTCCGAATATTTTTTCTTACAATAATAATATACGGGCAGACCAATTAATGTCAAAGCAAGTCCTAACATGGAACCCTTAAATGAGTCTCTGATTGTTACGAATATTAGATATAGACCTCCAATACCTCCTATTATTGGTATTATGGGATAAAGAGGTACTTTATACAGTTTTTCATCTCTGGGATATTTCTTTCTCAGTATAAATATGCTGAATACTCCGAGAGTAAAGAATATCCATATAACAAATATACACAAATCGGTAATTGTATTAAAATTGCCTAACAGAATAAATATTATCGAAATCACTGTCTGAAATATTATCGAATTAACCGGTGTACCTAATTTTGGATTTACACGATTCAAAATTTTATATTTGGGAAGTTGCTTTTTTTGCCCCATTGCAAAGGCTACTCTTATCCCACTGGCTAATTGGGCATTTAGAGCAGCAAAGGAAGACAACAACATTCCTATTGTTATCAAAGTGGTTCCTCCGCGGCCAAAGAGTTTTTTGGAAACATCTACTCCTATACTTTCGGAAGCGGCTACTTGGGGTGCAGACATTACATTAAATATTGCCGTATTAAATAGAGCATAAACTATTATTACAAAGGCAAGACCTATTATTATAGCTTTAGGCAAATTTTTTTCCGGGTGAATCATCTCGTCGCCAAGAGTACAAGTATTCATCCAACCATCATAAGACCATAATACACCGAGAAGGGCAACTCCCGTTCCGGCACCCTTTATAATTCCACTGGTTGCAAAGCTGATATCATGGGCGGTACCGTTAATTAACCCAAAGATAATTATGGCAGCCATCGGAACTAATTTTCCTATGGTTGCAATGCCTTGCATCTGAAGGCTGAGCTTTGTGGATATTATCTGCAATATTACTATTAATAAGGTAATAAATATTGCAAATAATTTTAATTCCCATTTACCCATGGGTATAAAATAGGTTGCAAATGTAGCACAAGCTATTGCCAAAGCTGCTGAACCACCCGGACTTGAAATAATCACTTCTATCCATCCATACAAAAAACCGACGACATCATTGTATAATTCCACTAAATAAGTATAAAGCCCTCCTACTTTAGGAATATATGCAGCAATTTCTGATATGGTCAATGCACTGCACATTGAAATTAATCCTCCGACAATCCAAATGATCAACGCGGATGCTGATGAACCCATATTAACTAATACTACCGCAGGCTTTAAAAATATTCCTGTGCCGATTACAAATCCTATTACATATGCAATACCTTCCCGTAACCCGAGATTTCTTTTTAACTTTCCTTCTTCCTGATGCACTAATAATTCCCCTCCTTTTATATTATCAATTTTAATTAAGATACTTATAAGAAAAGCTTCCATTGAAGAATTATAATGTAGCTTTTCTTGAAACCCAATTAACGGGAAATTTATATTAATGAAATTTTGATTTCCCTATGGGTTATAAGAAAAGCTTCTATCAAAGTATAAAGTATAATGTAGTTTTTCCTGAAACTCATTTACGGAAAGTCCTCTTAGTCAATGTTTATAAGTGAGGACTTTCCTATTTGTTATAAGAAAATATTTGTTACTCGATTCCTAATACTTTTTCAGGAGAAGTATATGGTCTGTTTTGTTTTTTCCCTGTTTCTTCAAGAGTCAATTTTCCATCATAGGATGTAAGCCCTCTCCTTAAATATTTGTTATCAGTTAATGCTTTTTTAACGCCTTTATTAGCTATTTCCAAAGCATAAGGCAAGGTCGCATTACATAAAGAATAGGTCGAAGTTTGAGGGAATGCTGCCGGAATATTGTCTACACAGTAGTGCATAATCCCTTCTTCGATATATACAGGATCGTCATGGCTTGTGGATCTGCAAGTTTCTATAGCACCCGCTTCGTCACAGGCTACGTCTACAATTAGCGATTCCCGTTTCATTAACTTCAGCATGTCTCTTGAAACCAAATGATCTTTTCTCCATTTTGGCCATAATATACAATTCATTAAGACGTCTGTTCTTTTCAGGCATTTTATTAGATTTTGCTCATTTGAATATAATAACTCCACATTAGGAGGGAGTATCTCTTTGGCTCTTTCTAATTTATTTATGTCTATATCTAATATTGTAACTTTGTTTCCAAATGCTGATGACAATTCCGCTGCACCTATTCCTGAATTTCCCGCTCCGATAATAGTGACTTCCGGAGTTCTGATTCCATGAACTCTTGCAAGGAGAATTCCTTTGCCGCCGTGAATTTTCTGAGAAAAGTTGAGGGCTGCAATGAATCCTCCTTTACCTGCTATTTCACTCATTGGTTTAAGAAGAGGAAATTCACCGTTTTTATCGGTAACGTCTTCGTATGCGATGGCAGTTACTTTTTTTTCAAGAAGAGCATCGGTCTGATTTCTATGAGCATTGGAATGAATATAAGTAAAGACGATTAGCCCTTCTCTTAAGTATTTGTATTCCTCAGGAAATATTTCCTTTACTTTATAGACCATTTCAGAATTTCGATATAATTCTTCCGGAGTTTTCAATATCTTTGCTCCTTGAGATTCATATTCTTTATCGGAAAATCCGCTTCCATCGCCTGCTCCTCTTTCTACAAAAACAGTATGTCCTCTTTTTACAAATTCTTTTACTCCTTCCGGGGTACACGAAACTCTGTTCTCATTAGCTTTTATTTCTTTTGTTATTCCTATAATCATTAAATTTCCTCCTTTATGTTAATATTTTTAAACTGATAATAGATATTGCAAATGGAATGCCAAGATTAAACATCTTATTTTGCAGGTTATTTCAAAGCCTCAGTAAAAACATAAAGGAATCGTTTTCAAATAAAGACAAAAAGTTGTCTTTATTTTCTTTTTTAATAACTCTTATTATAATGAATATTAGCTATAAATAACGAAAGACAGATTATTGACAATTCTGACAATAACCTGTCTTTTATATAAACATAAACATTAAATTATCTTTAAAGATATGTTTAGTAAGTAAGGGCATTGTGCCCATAAAAGAGAATTGCCAACTTAACTGGCGGATGTTTATTATGTTTAATAAATTGGTACAATTTTGTTCTAAATATAGGAATGCTTTTAAACTTTTGTTTTATAGCGAAAGATGTTAAAGTAACAATGTAAGATATAGTAATTAGATGGCCATATAATAAAAATATATCTTAATTATGGGTTTTATAGCAATTGCCATCCTGAAAGCTTTTATTATAATTTAAGATTTATTAAAAAGGAAGGTGTTGCATTTGTATAGAAGGGCTTGTAAAATAATAAAAATTATTTATGACAAACAAAATGAGCTGGATATAAAAGATCTTGCACAAATATTAAACGTGAGTACAAAAACAATACAAGCAGATATACAGGAAGTTAATGAATTTTTGAAAAGTACGGGAATTGCATCCTTAAAAGAAAAAGAAAATAAGTTTTATATTACAAAAGTACAAAAATCGATTGATGAAATTCTTTCAACATTGAGCTTTTATGATTATAAGCTGTCGAAGGATGAAAGGCTGATAATTGAAGCGCTTTTGCTAATATTTACAAAGAATCATGTTACTCTTTTTAATGTGGCGGAGTTCATGTATGTTTCCAGATCCACAGTTATCGGGGATATTAAATATTTAAACAGGTTTCTTGGTAATTATCATCTTTCTATTGATTCTCAGACTAATACTGGCATAAAAATTAGGGGTTCTGAGGAAAGTATAAGAAATCTATTTGTAAATATATTATTTAAGCATAGAGATTTATATAATTTATTTTCTCATCAGGAAAAGATTAAAAATATGAAATTTGGAGAATTAAAGGCAATAGACGTGGAAAGAAACATAATACTTCAAAATCTTATATCGGAAGCTGAAAAATATTCAGAAATGCAGTTAACGGAACATTCTTTTAATATATTGTGGAATTACTTATGTATGGTTATTGTCAGAATAAGGTCGGGAAAATATCTTAAAAATTATAAGTCTGAAAGTGGCGAAGTGAGCAATAAATTGATAGAAAGATTATACACTTTAGTATTTCAGCATTTTGATTTAAAAGAAAATGAAAATGAACTTTATTACTTAAATAATTTTTCCAAAAGTTTAACTTATCTTAAAAAAAATAACACAACTGACGGAAGCAAGGAAATAGTAAAAATACAAACTATTACAAGATTGTTTATTATGAAAGTATCAAAAGCATTGAATATTCCGCTGTATAAAGATTATGAACTTTTCAAAAGCCTTTCAAATCATTTGGAGAGAATCTTTCTGGACGGATTTACAAGTTTAGTGGATAATTATGAAATAAATTTTATCATAGGAAAATATTCATATGTAAAAAGTAAGGTTGAAGAAAATATAGGAGTATTAGAGCAATATGCTAAGAGACCTATAGGAGATGAAGAAATAGCTTATATAGTCATATATATATGTGCTTCGATTGAAAAAATAAAAATTCATAAGAATCGATGTAATGTAATTCTCGTTTGTAACAGTGGAATAGGAACGAGTCAATTTTTAAAATCAAAGCTTTTGGATAGATTTAATTTAAATATAGTAAATGTATTACCTAAGCATAGACTTAAAGATTCAATAAGAAATGATATAGACTTTATAATTTCCACAGTCGATTTAGATGAGACATGTTTGCCGTATATAAGGGTATCTCCTCAGCTAACAGACAGCGATTTCCTGAGAATGAGAAAAATGATTGAAGACTATGGTTCTGTAAATTTTGACGAAATACATGATAATAATTGCTCGGAAATAATGAAAAAAATAGAACTAATAATAAAGGATGATGAAATATTAGATGTAATCAGAAAAAGTTTAAACGAATATTTTGATAAAAAAAATAAAGTGAATTTAAGTCTCGCTGATCTTTTGACAGAGGATTTTATACAATTGGATGTTAAGGTGGAGGGCTGGAAGGATGCTATAAAAAAAGCCTCTCAAAATTTATTGGATAAAGGATTTATAACTAATGAATATATAGAATCCATAATAAAAAATACTATTGAAAATGGACCTTATTATGTGATTTCTAAAGGATTTGCTATTCCTCATTCTGAAATTGGGGATGGAGGAAAAATTATGGGATTTAATTTAATAAGGTTAAGAGAGCCTGTTATGTTTAATGCTGGTATCTATGATCCAATAAAATATATATGCATAATAAATGCGGTTGATAAAGAAAGACATCTGAATGCTTTGTTTAATTTAATAAATTTACTGCAGATATCGGAATTTAAAAAAGCATTAGATAAATCAAAAAGCAGTAAAGAAATGGCAAGAACTATTGAATTATATGAGAGAAGAATACAATAAATGCGGAGGTATTAATATGTATTTAGACAAAGAGATTACATTTTTTAATGAAAAAGTTAAAACTGGAGAGGAAGCTATAAGAAAGCTTGCCAGGAAGTTTATGGAAAATAATTTAGTTAAAGATACTTTTTGTGAGGCTGTTATTAATAGGGAAGTCGCATATCCCACAGGTCTTAGTGTAAACGGTAAAGGCATAGCTATTCCGCATACTGACAGTATTCATATAATAAAACCACAAATAGGCTTCATGTCTTTAAAGGAACCGGTAATATTCAAGAACATGGTAGATAAAAATGATGAAATAAAGGTTAATGTAATATTTATGCTTGGCTTAAAAAAGTCAGAAGAACAGGTGCAGATGTTGCAAAAGTTGGTAGACATGTTTCAGAATGAGGAATTATTAAATGAAATCATATCATGTACGAATATTAGTGAATTTAAAGCAATAATGAAAAAAGCTAATATTTCATAAAATAATTTCTGGATTTTAAGGAGGCGGTATGATGTTAGTTAGTTCTAAAGAATTATATAAGGTTTCAAGAAAATACAATTTTGCTTTCCCTGCTCCTAATTTTGTGGACCAGAATTCGGCAAAGGCATGTATAGAAGTGGCGGAAGAATTAAATTTACCGTTGATATTAGCATATGCTCAAGCTCATAAGGAATTTTTATCATTTGATGAAGCTGTAGAATTAGGAAAATATTATGGGGAAAAGGCCAAAGTTCCCGTAGTACTTCATTTTGATCACGGAACAGATAAGGATTTAATTATGAAGGCCGTAGACATAGGGTTTAAGTCAGTTATGATAGACGCATCATCGGACCCCTTTGAAGAAAATGTGAGGAAAACAAGGGAAATAGTGAAATATGCACATTTAAAAGGAGTAGTAGTGGAAGCGGAAATTGGACATGTAGGAGGAGGAGAAACATATAAGAGCAAGGATGACAGTGACAGCAGATATACAATTGTTGAAGAGGCAGAAAAATTTTTTGAGCTTACAGAGGTAGATTCTCTTGCTATATCTATAGGAACAGCACACGGGGCATATAAAGGAAAGCCTGTAATAGATTTTGAAAGATTGAAGGAAATAAGATCAAAGGTTGATGTACCTCTTGTTCTTCATGGAGGCTCTTCGTCAGGAGATGATAATTTAAAGAGATGTGCCCTTAACGGAATAAGTAAAATAAATATATACACAGATTTAGTAACGGCAGCCTATAAGAAGGCGGCGAAGAGAAAGTGGAAGGATTATTATGAATTAAGGAATGCGCAGATTGAAGGAATAAAGGAGTGCTTAAAGCATTATTACAGCGTATTTGAAACCGAAAAATACAGGAAAGGAGATGAATAAAAGATGAAGATAAAAACGCCTTTTTTAATTGTTAATCCAAAGTCATATCTTTATGGGGAAAAATCTTTGGATTTAGCCTTGGCGGCTGATAAAGTGGCAAAGGAAACAGGAATTGAAATGTTTTTTACATGTCCATTTACAGACATACGGTATATTAGCGAGAGGACAAACCATCTTATAGTAACTGCTCAACATATGGACCCTTTAAAGCCGGGCAGGGGAATGGGACATATACTGCCGGAATCTTTAAAGGAAGCAGGAGCAGAAGCAGTTTTCCTAAATCATGCCGAAAATCCTATGACAGTAGAAAAATTATCAAAGACCATTGAAAGAGCACATGAGCTGGATATGATAACCATAGTATGTGCGGATTCAGTATTTGAAGCTGCTGCGGTATGCAAATTGAACCCTGACATAGTTTTAGCTGAGCCTACAGATTTAATAGGGACAGGCAAAACAGCAGGCAAAGGCTACGTAGTTGAAACCATATCAAAGATAAGAGAGATAAATCCGGATATACTTGTTATGATAGCCTCAGGAGTTACCACAGCGGATGATGTTTATAAGGTTATAAAACTTGGAGCTGACGGAACAGGAGGAACAAGCGGTATATTGAAAGCTCCTGACCATAAAAAGAGGATAGTTGAATGGGCGGAAGCCGTGAAAAAGGCTGTTAAGGATAGAAAATAATTGGAGGTAAGAAAAGTGAATATTTACAAGGAACAAATAGATTTAACATCTCATGGAGGAAGACCAAGCTTTTTTGATATAACACCACAGGTAAAAGAGGCCATAGAGAAAAGCAAGGTAAAAAATGGGATATGTGTAGTCATCTCACCTCATACCACTTGTTCTGTATTTTTTGAAGAATTTGTTCATGATTATAATGAAGAAGGGGATGAGTTTCTTCAGGAGGACTTAAATAATATTTTAAAGAAAATAATTCCTGATAACGTGGAGGAAGGGCAGTATAATTATCCCGGGGAAAAGCATTATAAAGCAGTTGCCTTATGGCCAAATGCTGAGGCATATTTGCCAAATGGGGACAGGAGAGCTCTTTTAAACTGTGATGCACATCTTAAGGCAACCCTTATAGGATCAAGCCAGACATTTGAAGTGGATGAGGGAAAACTTGGCGTAGGGACAACAGGGTATATATACTTTGTTGATTTTGACAGGACAAGATCACGTATACGTAAATGTAAAATAATTGTTTTAGGTGAATAATATAAAAAAGAAAGTGGAGTGTTAACATGAAAAGAATATTATTGGCTTGTGGCTCAGGAGTATGCACATCTACAGCTGCCAGAGTAAAAGTTGAAAAAATATTGGATGCAAATGGATACAAGGGACAATACAAAATGGAACAATGTAAAATAGCAGAAGTGCCAGCAAAATCAACTAATTTTGATTTTGTAATATCAACAACAATGCAACCCGATGGAGTAAAATGTCCTTTTGTAAGTGGTTTGTGTTTTTTAACAGGTGTAGGCATTGAAAAAACAACTAAAGAGATATTAGATCTCATGAAAAAATAAAAATAAGGCGGTGAGTTATTTATGTCATATATTTTAGGATTTTTCAATTTTATTCAGGGATTAGGCGCCAACGTGATGATGCCCATAATAATTTTCATATTTGGAATTATTTTAGGAACTGAGAAAGGTAAAGCATTAAGAGCAGGATTAACAGTCGGTGTTGGATTTATTGGATTAAATTTGGTAATAAATGCATTAGGGGCTAATTTAGGTCCGGCTGTTGAACAGATGATTAAACGTTTTGGCCTTTCACTTTCGGTGATTGATGTTGGCTGGCCTGCCGCAGCGGCTATAGCATTTGCTTCAACTGTAGGAATGATAATAATTCCTGTTGGTTTAATTGTGAATATCGTGATGATTTTAACTAATACAACTCAAACAGTGGATGTTGATATTTGGGATTATTGGCATTTTGCTTTTACGGGAGCATTGGTAGCAATATCTACGGGTAGTCAGATGATGGGAGTAATTGCAGCGGTATTGAATATGATAATAATTATGGTGATAGGAGATTATACAGCACCGGGAGTTGAAAAAACGCTGGGATTACCGGGAGTTTCTCTGCCCCATGGATTTACAGGAGCATATGCACCCATTGCAATCGTAATAAATAAAATTATAGATTTAATTCCGGGAGTAAGGGATATAGATATAAGTATGGAAAAAGTTCAAAAAAGATTTGGAGTGTTTGGAGAACCTATTTTAATAGGGACAAGCCTTGGTATAATAATAGGTATTATTGCAGGCTATGGAATTAAAGATGTTCTTACTTTAGGTATCACTATGGGTGCAGTGCTTGTTTTAATTCCTAAAATGGCATCATTGCTTATGGAAGGATTATTACCTATTTCTGATGCAGCCTCAGAGTTCATAAATAAAAGATTTTCAAAAAAGGGGAAAATGTACATTGGACTTGATTCGGCAGTAGGAGTAGGGCATCCCGTAACATTGTCGGTTTCACTTATATTAGTACCTTTAACAGTTTTTATGGCAGTTCTCATACCCGGTAATAAGGTCTTGCCTTTTGCTGATTTAGCAGTGATACCATGGATGTTTGTATTAATCACACCGGTTGTTAACGGAAATGGGTTCAGGGCTTTAATAAATGGTATAATTGTTTTGGCAGTAGGTTTATTGATTTCAACTAATTTGGCACCTCTTATAACCATAGCAGCCCAAAATGCAAATTATACTATGCCTTCAGGTGCAACTCAGATTTCAAGTATATGCGATGGTGCAAATCCATTGACTTGGCTGATTGTGAGAATAAATGATTTTGGGTGGATTGGCATGGCAGTTATAGCAGTAGTTGCAATATCCTTGGCGATAATTAACAGAAAGAGAATCTTAAAAGAAGCACATGAAATGGAACAAAAAGCATAATTTAGATTGGTATGGTGAAAGATGGAAAGAGAATATAAATTTGATAAAAAGCTATTTTTAGTCAGGATTGTTTATGCAAGTGTTTTAACAATTATAGTATTATTTATAGGTATTTATAAATTATTTACGGGTACGAATATAAAATATTTGTGGATGTTTATATGCTTTCTATGCATATATACAATTATAACTAATTTTGTATCAATCAGCTATCCTGGTGAAATAATTATAGGAGGAGATAAAATAATATTTAAAGCCTTTAAAAGATCTCATGTATACAGTATGGGCGAAATTACCAGTTTTAAAATTAAAGAACAAAGGCTTGCCGGAAAGCTATATATAAGAATTAATTCTCCTTCATTATTTAGAGGAAGATATTGGATAGATTTGAGAGCTTATGACGATTATAAGGATTTAGAAACTGAGCTTTTAAAAATTGAAGAGATGAAGCATCCCGATTCTCTGAAGCAGAAAATAAAAGTTAATAATTCTCTTTACTCTTTACGTAGAAAGGAAGATAAAAAATGTATAAAAAAGAGAAAGATGAAATAATAAAAGCAGGAATTAAATTAGACAGGTATGGTTTAATAGTACTTTCAGGGGGAAATGTAAGTTTAAGAGTTGAAAAGGATAAGATATTAGTTACTCCTTCAGGAATGATTTATGAAGAAATGGTGACAGATGATATTATTTTGATGGATTTGACAGGCAATATAATAGAAGGAAAGAGAAAGGCTTCCGTTGATACTAAAGCATTATTATATATATATAATAATATGACAGATGTTAAGGCTATAATTCATACCCATCAGCCTTATGCGACGGCATTGGGATTAATTCAGGATGAATTTAAGTGTAATCTTACAACATTAGCTAATGCCACAAAGGGTTCCGTTAAGGTATGTTCGTTTTCATCTGCGGCCAGTGAGCAAATGGGTATAGAAGCAGTGGAAAATTTAAATGGTAAATTAGCAGTAATATTAAAAAATCATGGAGTAATAGCAGTGGGGAATTCTTTAAAACAAGCTCTTTATTCGTGTGTATATTTGGAGGAAGCAGCAAAAACATACTGTATAGCTAAATCTATGAGTGATAATATTGCCATGATGACTGATAAACAAATTGAACAAGCAGTAAGAATATTTGATTATTATGGACAAGGGAAAGAGGAAGTTCCTGAATTCTTAGTCAATCAGTAAAAATTTTTAAATAAATTATATGATAATATGACCGGTTTTGTGACCGGTCATATTGTTTTCCTAATAAATTTTATTATAACAAATATTAGCTATTATTAGCTATAAGTAATAAAAGACGAATTATTGTCAGAATTGTCAATAGTTCGTCTTTTATATAAACATTAAATTATCTTTAAAGGTATGAGTTTTATATTTTTATAACCTTATTTATATTTGCTTATTTGAATGGAATATTTGTTTATTTTGTAATGAAGAGTTTGTCTGGGAATTCCAAGCATATTTGCTGCAGAAGTAATATTTCCGTTAGCTTTTTTTAAGGCATTTATTATTAGTTGTTTTTCCAAGGATTCGATTTCTTGATTTAACGGTTTAATTTCCCTTATATCTTCATTTATAGAATTATTATTTATGTTTTCGATTAAATATATGGGCAGATGTTTTAATTGTATATCTCCGTTATTTAATATATTAACGGAAGATTCTATTATATGTTGCAACTCCCTTACGTTTCCTGGCCAGTTATATTCATAAAATATCTTTTTTACCTCTTTAGATATTCCTGATACATTTTTATTGAGTTCTTTATTATATTTATCTATAAAATATGGAATATATAGTGAAATATCTTCCTTTCGTTCCCTTAAAGGTAATAATTTTATACTTACTACATTTAACCTATAGAAAAGGTCCTCTCTTAAATTTCCCCTTTTAACGGATTTAATGGGATCTTGATTCATGGCGGTTATTATTCTCACATTAATTCTTCTGTCTTTTGAATCCCCTATTCTTCTAACCATTCCGTCTTGAAGTATTCTTAAAAGTTTTGCCTGCAATCCGTTAGGCATTGAATTTATCTCATCTAAGAACAGCGTCCCGCCATCAGCAAGTTCAAAGAGTCCCGGTCTATCTACAGAACCGGTAAAAGCACCTTTTACTGAGCCAAATAATATTGATTCAAATAGATTTTCCGGGAGAGCGGCACAATTTTGAGCGATAAACGGTTTATCATGTCTGTTGCTATAGTTATGGATCGATTGAACGAATAATTCTTTTCCGGTTCCAGTTTCTCCATAGACTAAAACAGGAGATGAACTATTTGCAATCATCTTTGCTTTTTTTATATTGTATTTCATTTCTTTGTTTTGAGTAATTATACTATCAAAATTGTACTCTGCCGTATTTTTTCCCATATTAATTTTTTTATTTCCAAAAATTTGGAACGTTTTCCTTGTTTTTAACCTTTCTGTTATTTCTTTAACTTTAGTTATATCTTTGGATATTTCTATTGCTCCTAATATCTTTCCTCTCCTGATTATAGGAAGTGTAAGATTTTGGGTATTATAGACTCTTCCTTTATTATCGTGGAAAATTTGATTCTCAAAATATTGCGGAGTACCATATTTTAAGCAATTAATTATTGTACTTTCTTCGATATCTAAAGCGGGATATATTTCAAGAAAATTTTTGTTTATAATTTCTTTAAAATCGTTTAATTTTGAATTATTGTCGAATCTGGGATTATATCTCACGGAATATACGATATTTCCGTTATGATCCACTATCATTATGGCATCCACATATTCCATATTTATATCATTAAATAACATAATCGTACCCCTCTCTATTGTATTTATTGAAAAGGAAAAGTTAATCCTATTGAGCATAAGAATTTTTAAGATAAATATTCTAAAATCATAAAAATAATTAAGATATCAATTAAATAATACCTTAATAAAAATATAATGGCAATAATCATTACTTGTAAACAGATATCCCGCATCAAATTTCCAATAAAGATTTTTTGTATCATAAAAAAACCCTACATGTTAAATTATTTTACATTAACATGTAGGGTTTTTATTCAAACTATTTCACATTTTCCGATTGCTTCACCATATCCGGATTTTTTAAATGAATTTCTTTACCCTCAGAATTGACTAATTTAAATTCTCCACTTGTGAGTCCGCTATTTAGGTATGGAAGATTAAAATATCCGTCTTCATTCATTTTATATTCAATGCCGCCGATAATCCATTTTGCATCCCTGGGTACTCCATATTCTAAATGATTTATACTATTTAAACAATAAATTTGATTATTAAATGCTTTATCATTGATGATTCTTCCGCTATCTAAATAGAAATACCTATTAGTTTTTCCTGTACTCATGCCTACTTCGAAATATCCGGGTTTAAATCCGAGCTCATTTGTTAAAAAATTTATAGACTTTTTTGAAGAAATGATCATATAAGAACTGTCTCTTAATAGTTCATTTATTATATCTACCGTATCAAATAATGTTTGATCATATGATGTTTTACTTTCATCATATATACTGTCTACAAAATCAATTGTTTTAAAGCCATTATTTGTAGCACCATATAATCTTTCAATACCATCTGCATGTTTAAATTTATAGTAAGTATTTGGTGATAACGTCAGCCTGTTATTTGTTACTTCTAAAGTTTTAACATTATCTTCATTTATAATTGGTGATACTTCACTAATCGGTATTTCAATTGACATTCCATCTTTTTCGATATAAAAATTATTAGCACCATATTCAAAGGAAACAATTCCGCTGTTAAAATCTATCATCTCTCTGTTTATTATCATTTTCTGAGTTATTTTATTTAAATTGATAAATTTAGATGGAATATAGCTGCTGAAATTAGATTTATATATTGAATTTTCGTTTTTAATAGTAAAATTATTACTTAAAATATTTCTTGAAAAGATGCTATTATTGATTGTATAAAATCTTTCTATAATATTATTATTGATTCTCATAAATTCACCTATTTTCTTTATTTTATTATGGAAATCCTTGTGCAAAATCAAAGTGGCCAACTTTTTATATATGTAGATAGTACTTCATATTCGTAACAAAAAGATTTTACCAATCTCCCCTTTCTAAAATTGATGATAGATTTAATAATAATTTATATATCAAAATATCTATCGTCATTATATAATTTAGCTTTAATAATAATAGAAAATTATCCATAACTTGGATTGTCCCGTTTACTGATTTTTATATTAATAAAAATATAATGGCAATAATCATATAGTTATATAGATTGCCTTTAATATGATAAAATATATTTGTCCGATTCAGATATAATTTATTTGAGGTTTTTAAAATTCAACGAGGGAGTGATCTGATGCTTCAAACTATTAAATATGACGGGGGAAAGTTGTACATAATCGATCAGACAAAATTACCTGTAGTTAATGAAACTATCGAAATAAAAAATGCGGAAGAGTGTTTTGATGCCATAAAGAGACTCAAAATAAGAGGTGCTCCGGCTATAGGGATAGCTGCTGCTTATGGAATATTTCTGGGAGTTAAAGATGTCGAAGAAGATGATTTCGATAAATTTTATAAAAAGTTTACAAAAATCAAGGAATATTTGAGTTCTTCAAGACCTACGGCAGTCAATCTTTTTTGGGCTCTGAACAGGATGGATAAGAAAGTTTTAAGTTTAAAAGACAGACCTTTGCATGAAATAAAAGAAGCCTTGGAGGAAGAAGCTGTACTGATTCAGAAAGAAGATGAAGATGTCTGCAGAAAAATAGGAGAGAATGGCCTGAAAATTTTAAAGGATAATATGTCTGTTCTCACTCATTGTAATGCAGGAGTATTGGCTGCTTCCAAATATGGTACCGCATTGGCTCCTATTTATATGGCTAAAGAAAAGGGTTTAAACATAAAAGTATTCGCCGATGAAACAAGACCGCTTCTTCAAGGCGCAAGGCTGACATCATTTGAATTAAGTCAGGCGGGTATAGATGTGACTTTAATTACAGATAGTATGGCAGCAGTAGTGATGAAAAAAGGTTGGGTGGATATGGTAATCACGGGCTGTGATAGGGTAGCTGCCAATGGGGACGCAGCAAACAAAATAGGGACTTACGGAGTAGCCCTTTTGGCTAAAGCACATAATATTCCGTTTTATATAGCCGCACCTTTTTCAACTATAGATTTAAACACGTCTACAGGAGATGATATTGTTATAGAAGAAAGAGATAAAGAGGAAATAATCAGGGGATTTGGAGTCCAGACAGCACCACTGAATATTAAGGTATTTAATCCTGCTTTTGATGTTACTCCTCATGAATTGATTAACGGAATAATCACAGAAAAGGGGATTGTTCGGGCCCCTTATGATATCAATTTAAAAAAATATTTCGGTTTATGATTATGAATAAAAAAGTAAGGTCCGTAATGGATCCAGATATATAATATATCTATTATTTATATGGATCCATTACGGACCATATAAAATATTGGAGATATATTATTCTCATCAAAGCAGTATCAAATCAATTAGATTAAATACTACCATTGACTATCTCTATAGGGTACTCATTAAAGAGCTGCCTAAAAGATTTGGCTGGATAACTTTTTACGAACCTTACATACTTTATAATCTCCAAAACAAAAAATTATATTCATAAAATTTTTTGTTTGTAATTTAAGCTTATAACTTTTTCAGTCTCTAAAAAGTCTGAGTCTACATCAATATTATTTGATGAAATTTTTCTCCCATTTAATTCCTTTAAAAAATTTTTTTCATCAGTTATTGGGAAATCAATTTCGGGAGTTTTAAAATGCATGGGGATTGTCAGTTTTGGATTTAATTGCTTTACCACTTTTACAGCCTCTTCATTATTAATAGTATAATATCCTCCTACAGGAATGAATAAGACATCTACTTTGCCTATTTCTTCTAATTGCTTGTCTGTAAGAGTATGACCTAAATCGCCCAGATGGCATAATTTAATACCATCCATATTTATCAGAAATACAATATTTTTTCCCCTTTTAGTCCCATAAACGTTATCATGGAAAGTCCTGATACCATTTATGATAATATCCTTTACATTATATTCCTTAGGTTTATCTATTATTTTAAAGTCACCTTTTATAGCTTTGAAATAGTTGTGATCATAATGGGAGTGAGAGGAAGTTACAATATCAGCTTCTATGTCTAAAGGAGAATACCCTACAGTTGGATCAAAGGGGTCTGTGACAACAACAATACCTTTATTAGATGTTATTTTAAAACATGAATGACCAAACCATTTTATGTTTATCAAACTTAACACCTCCAACTAATGTATTTTTAATTGATTTTAATTATATCATTGAACTTGACTTTCTTCAATAGAAATAGGCAGAGCTTGCAATAAATTGAACTTTATTATATAGTGATTATAAGTATTTAAAAAAAAGAAATGACTTTATTACAATAACATAGTAATTTATAAAAAATATTCATAAATAGAAAATGAAAAGGTTTTTCGACAAAAATGTAGAATATTATTATAATAAACAAGGGGGAATTTATTATGACTTATGATTCCAAAATTAAAAGCAAGCAAGCGGATTTGTTTTTTGATGCAATTCTGAAACTTGAAAATTTGGAAGAATGTTATCGTTTTTTTGAAGACATTTGCACGGTAAAAGAAGTTCAGTCCATTTCCCAAAGATTTAAAGTAGCAAAATTACTGCGTATGAATAAGACCTATAATGAAATTGAAAAAGAAACGGGGGCCAGTACAGCAACTATCAGCAGAATAAATAGATCGTTAAATTATGGTTGCGATGGATATGACATTGTATTTGAACGTATGGGAGTTCCTTCGAAAGAGAAAAGGTGACATGATCCCACCTGTATACTCGCTAAGTGAGTAAAGAAGTTGCAGGTGGGAGTATTTTTTATATATAGCAGTTGACTGTTATTTGACGAAGCTGTGATATAATAAATATAATCTATAGATCATATTTAGATGGTGGAGATAAGGGATAACGGTTTCAATTTATTATTTTAAAATAAGATATATTTATATTATGAGGGAAATTTTTTGAGACCAATTTTAAATATTGTGATAATTTAAGGAGGGAATGTGAATGAAAGAAATTGTTTTAACCGGCAATGATTTAACATTAGAACAGTTGGTATTGGTAGCAAGGGAAGGGTGGAAGGTATCCTTAAGTAAAGAAGCCGAAAAAAATGTTTTATCATCAAGAAAAATAATAGACGATATAGTGGAAAATGAGAAAGTGGTATACGGAGTAACTACCGGATTTGGGGAATTTTGCAATGTTAATATATCCAAGGGAGATTGTAAGACATTACAAGAGAATCTTATTCGTTCTCATGCCTGCGGTTACGGTCCTTATTTTTCCACAGATATTGTGCGGGCTATAATGGTTACAAGAGCTAATGCTTTAGCAAAAGGGTATTCCGGGATTAGGATAGAAACTCTGAATACTCTTATAAAAATGTTGAATGAGGGGGTTCATCCGTTAATTCCTGAAAAAGGTTCTTTAGGTGCATCCGGTGATTTAGCACCTTTAGCTCATATGGTTTTACCAATGCTTGGACTTGGAGAAGCAGAATATAAAGGAAAGCATATGACGGGTAAGGAGGCTATGGAAAAAGGCGGGATACCAACAATAGAATTAGATGCAAAAGAAGGCCTTGCATTAATTAATGGAACTCAGGTATTAACTTCCACAGGCGCCTTAGCGGTTTATGACGGGATAAAATTGTTAAAGATAAGTGATATCGCGGCGGCATTGACTATAGAGGCATTGAGAGGAATAACAGATGCTTTTGATGAGAGAATCCATATAATAAGAGGCCATAAAGGGCAGCTTAAGACTGCAAGAAATATATTAAAGTTAGTAAAAGGAAGTACCTATGTAACAAGGCAGGGAGAATTAAGAGTACAGGATGCGTATTCTTTAAGATGTGTACCTCAGGTTCATGGAGCTTGCAAGGACACTATAGATTATGTACAAGAGAAAGTTGAAACAGAGTTGAATGCCGTTACGGATAATCCCATAATCACAAAAGAAGGAGATGTAATATCGGGGGGCAATTTCCATGGAGAACCTATGGCTGTAGCATTTGATTTCTTAGGAATCGGAGGAGCAGAGATAGGGAATATTTCTGAAAGGAGACTGGAAAGACTTATAAATCATCAATTAAACGATTTGCCTGCATTTTTAACAAAGGATGGAGGATTGAGTTCAGGGTTTATGATTACTCAATATGCGGCAGCAGCATTAGTATCTGAAAATAAAATACTTGCTCATCCTGCCTCTGTAGATTCTATACCGTCTTCGGCTAATCAGGAAGATATTGTAAGTATGGGGACTATCGCAGCAAGAAAAGCAAGGGATATAATAAACAATGTAAAGAGGATATTGGCTACAGAAGTGATGGCAGCATGTCAAGCTATAGATTTTAGAAAGGACGAAGGGTTTGAACTTGGAGAGGGTACTAAAGAAGCATATAAGGTAATAAGAGGTGCAGTAAAATTTATAGAAAAGGACAGCGACATAGAAATGTACAAAGAACTTGACAAGGTTACGGACCTTATAGACAGCGGAAAAATATTGAAAGCCGTTGAAGAAAAAGTAGAATTGGAATATTGATGAAGTCTTTTGGAAAAATGATATAATAAAGTTAAAATGAGAAAGATTATTTACCTAAAATGAGGAGGAAAGAAATGTCTAAGTTAGTTGAATGTGTTCCAAATTTCAGCGAAGGAAGAAACAACGATGTTGTAGAGAAAATAGTTGAAGAGGTAAGAAAGGTTAAAGAAGTTAAACTATTGGATTATTCATCAGATGAAGACCATAACAGAACTGTAGTTACAATGATCGGTTCTCCCGAAAAGGTAAAAGAGGCAGTTATAAATGCGTCAAAGGTTGCAATTGAGCTTATAGATATGACTAAACATCATGGAGGTCACCCGAGGATGGGTGCTGTAGATGTGGTGCCTTTTACTCCTGTTTCAGATATAACCATGGCAGAATGTGTTGAATTAGCAAAGGAAGTAGGAAAGACAATAGGAGATCTGAAAATTCCCGTTTATTTGTATGAGGAGGCGGCAACTAAACCTGAAAGAAAAAATTTGGCTGATATAAGGAGAGGACAATACGAAGGATTCTTTGAAAAAATTAAAAAAGAGGAATGGAAACCGGATTTCGGTCCTCAAATTATGAATGAAAAAAGTGGATGTACAGCAGTAGGAGCAAGAGTGCCATTAGTGGCATTTAATGTAAATTTAGATACGGATGACTTGGAGATAGCTACTGCTATAGCTAAAAAGGTGAGATTTATTGGCGGAGGATTGAGATTTGTAAAGGCTATCGGATTAAAATTAGAGGAAAGAAATATAACTCAGGTTTCGATGAATTTGGTTAATTATGAAAAGACTTCTGTATACAGAGCTTTTGAAATGGTTAAGATGGAAGCTCGAAGATATGGAATAAACGTGGTAGGAAGCGAAGTAATAGGAACAGTTCCAATGAAGGCATTGCTGGATTGCGCCGAATATTATCTACAGATTGAAAGTTTTGATATCAATCAAGTATTGGAAAAAAGGCTTCTTAATTCTAAATAATGATATATGGAGGATTTGAGTATATGTTTAAGGAAATGAGTATTAAAAAATTTATGGATGAAACCTCATCAGACTCACCCGCCCCTGGAGGAGGAAGCATTGCAGCATTGAATGGGGCATCGGCAGCTGCCTTAATACAAATGGTTGCCAATTTGACCTTAGATAAAAAAGGATACGAGAATGTTCAAAAAGAAATGGAAGAGATAAAAAAAACGGCACAAGATTATAAAGAAAAATTTATCAATTATATAGATGAAGATGCAAATTCTTTTAACAGTATAATGGCAGCTTTCAAGCTTCCTAAGAACACCGATGAGGAAAAGAATGAGAGAAAAAATATCATTCAGGAATCCTTTAAAAAGGCAGCTTTGGTTCCGTTAAATGTGGCAAAGGATGCTTATGAACTGTTTTCTTTAGCGGAGAAGGTAGTATTGAAAGGTAATAAAAATGCCGTAACAGATGGTGCGGTGGCTGCTCTCTCGGCAAGGACTGCGGTTATTTCCGCATTATATAATGTCAAAATAAATTTAGGTTCCATAAAAGATGAAAAATTCACAGAGGCTGTGAGAAGAGATGTATGTGAATTGGAATCAAAAGTTAATGATAAGGAGAGGGAAATACTATCAAAAGTTAATTTATAGCATATTAAATAAATATTTATTAATGAGGAAGGTGTAAAAATGATTAAAATAAAACTTGATGATTATCTTCCGGAGATGCCTAAATTTGTCGAAGGTATAAGAAGAGCACCGGACAGGGGATTTCATTTGACTAAGTCTCAAACAGAAACTGCATTAAAGAATGCATTGAGATATGTTCCTGAAAAATATCATGAACAATTAATCCCGGAATTTTTAAATGAGTTAACAACAAGAGGCAGAATTTACGGATACAGGTTCAGACCGGAAGGCAGAATTTATGGTAAGCCCATTGACGAGTATGAGGGCAACTGCATTGAAGGAAGGGCTTTTCAGGTTATGATTGATAATAACTTGGATTTTGATGTGGCTTTATATCCATATGAACTTGTTACTTATGGGGAAACAGGAAGTGTTTGTCAAAATTGGATGCAGTACAGGCTGATAAAAAAATATTTAAGTGTAATGACTCAGGATCAGACTCTTGTACTGGAATCGGGACATCCCCTTGGTTTATTTAAGTCGAGACCAGAATCGCCAAGAGTAATAATTACAAACGCTTTAATGGTTGGAATGTTTGACAATATGAAAGATTGGGAAATTGCTGAAGAGATGGGAGTTGCCAATTATGGACAGATGACTGCCGGAGGATGGATGTATATAGGGCCTCAAGGAATAGTCCATGGAACTTATAATACCATATTGAACGCAGGAAGATTAAAATTGGGGATTCCCAATGACGGAGATTTAAGAGGAAAGCTGTTTGTTACATCCGGTCTCGGGGGAATGAGCGGAGCTCAGGGCAAAGCAACGGAAATAGCTCATGGAGTAGGTATAATAGCGGAAGTTGATAAATCCAGAATAGATACTCGCCTCAAACAAGGATGGGTAAAAAAGTGCTCTTCCGATTTGAAAGAAGTATTTTCATGGGCAGATGAATCTTTAAAGAAAAAGGAGCCTATGTCCATAGCTTATCTTGGAAATATAGTTGATCTGCTTAAATATGTGGTAGATAATAACATACATGTAGATCTTCTTTCCGATCAGACGTCATGCCATAATGCTCATGAAGGAGGATATTGTCCTGAAGGAATAACATTTGAAGAGAGAACGAGGCTTTTGGCCAAAAATCCGGAAAAATTTGTAAAATTAGTTGACAGCACCTTAAGGCATCATTTTAAGTTGATTAAGGTTTTAACAGAAAGAGGAGTCTATTTCTTTGATTACGGAAATTCTTTTATGAAGGCCGTATATGATGCGGGCATCAAGGAAATATCAAAAAATGGCGTGGATGAAAAAGACGGATTCATATGGCCTTCCTATGTAGAGGATATAATGGGACCCCTTCTTTTCGATTATGGATATGGCCCATTCAGGTGGGTATGCCTAAGCGGAAAGCACGAGGATTTGATAAAAACCGATCATGCCGCTATGGAATGTATTGATTTTAACAGAAGATATCAGGATAGGGATAATTATAATTGGATAAAAAATGCGGAAAAAAATAAGATGGTAGTGGGAACCCAAGCAAGAATATTATATCAGGATGCGGAAGGCAGAATAAGAATAGCTCTTAAATTTAACGATCTGGTACGAAAGGGAGAAATAGGTCCTGTAATGATAGGAAGAGACCATCATGATGTATCTGGAACTGATTCCCCATTTAGGGAGACTTCAAATATTAAAGACGGAAGCAATGTCATGGCAGATATGGCCGTTCAATGTTATGCAGGAAACGCCGCAAGAGGTATGAGTTTGGTTTCTCTCCATAATGGCGGCGGGGTAGGAATAGGTAAGGCAGTAAACGGAGGATTTGGCTTGGTACTTGATGGAAGTTATAGAGTAGATGAAGTGATCAAGTCAGCTATATTGTGGGATGTTATGAGCGGAGTTGCAAGACGATCTTGGGCAAGAAACGAACATTCCATGGAAACAGCCGTTAAATTTAATAAGGATAATGAAGGTAAAGGTCATATTACAATTCCTTATCTGACAGATGAAAAAATGATTAAAAATGCTGTAGAAGATATGTTTAAAAAGTTAAAATAATGAATGGGACTTTACATCATACTTAATGTATGTTGTAAGGTCTTATTTTAAACTATAATCGGTGGGTGAAAAGATGAAAGAAGGAAATATTTTGATAAAAAATGCTTCCCAAATTGTTACATGTAGTGGGAACAAGGCTAAATTCGGGAAGGATATGTCCGATATTCACATAATTGAGAACGGAAGCGTGGTAATAGAAGAAGGGATAATCAAAGCAGCAGGGAAGACAGAGGACATTCTGGGCGAATATGATGAAAATAATTATGAGGTTTTAAATCTGGAAAACAAATGTGTATTGCCGGGTTTTGTGGATTCCCATACCCATTTTGTATTCGGAGGATACAGAGAAGAAGAATTTTCCTGGAGACTTAAGGGTGACAGCTATATGGATATAATGAACAGAGGAGGAGGCATTGTCAATACTGTCAAAGCTACAAGAGAAGCTTCAAAGGAAGAACTTATAGGCTTAGGAAAGAAAAGATTGGATTCCATGCTGCATTTTGGAGTAACGACGGTGGAAGGGAAAAGCGGATACGGATTGGATTATGATACGGAAATAAAACAGTTGGAAGTCATGAAGGAGCTTGATGATATCCATCCGGTAGATGTAGTACCAACGTTTTTGGGTGCCCATGCTGTTCCCGCTGAATATAAAGGAAGGCAGAATGATTATATAGATTTTATGATAGAAAAAGTAATGCCCTATGTAGCGGAAAACGAATTAGCGGAATTCTGTGATGTTTTCTGTGAAGAAGGAGTTTTCTCCGTAGAAGAATCAAGAAAAATTCTTTTAGAGGCGAAAAAGTTGGGAATGAAATTAAAAATTCATGCAGATGAAATAGCTTCTCTTGGAGGAGCAGAGCTGGGTGCAGAATTGGGAGCCGTCTCTGCGGATCATCTTCTCCATGCTTCCGATAAGGGAATAAAAGATATGGCTGAAAAAAAAGTTGTAAGTACACTGCTTCCGACAACGGCTTTTTGCTTGAGAGAGCCATTTGCCAAGGGCAGATATATGATAGATAATGGCTGTGGAGTAGCATTGGCAACGGATTTCAACCCGGGAAGCGGTTTTACCAATTCGATACCCCTTATCTTTGCTTTATCTGCCATATACATGAATATGACAATAGAAGAAACAATTACAGCCATGACTATAAACGGAGCGGCAGCTTTAGACAGGGCAGATGCCATAGGCAGCATAGATGTGGGTAAAAAAGGAGATTTGGTTGTATCGGAATATCCTTCTTATAAATTTTTTCCTTATAACACAGGAGTTAATATAGTGGAGAAAGTTATAAAGAATGGAGTATTGGTTTATAATAATGGAATAAAGTAATATAAAAAGATATTATTAGTTTATTTACCATAATGTTTATTTTTATCCTTTAAAATGATATAATCATTTTAAAGGATAAAATTTTTTGCTAGAAGGAGAATGAAAATGAAAGCGTTAATTGTTTATTCATCTTTTCATCATTTTAACACAAAAAAGGTTGCCGAAAGGATATCTGCCGCATTGGATGGAAAGCTGATAAAGGATGTTGATTTTGACAACGGTATGATAGGGGATTACGATTTAATCGGCTTTGGCTCAGGAATATATGCGGGAAAATATCATAAAAACATGAGAAATATAATTGAGAATGCGGACTTGAAGGGCAAAAATGTTTTTGTATTTTCTACGAGAGGAGGAGGAAATACTAACTGCAATGATCCTGCCATAAAATCTTTAAAGGAAAAAGGAGCAAATGTCTTAGGCGAATTTAGCTGTACCGGGTATGATACATTTTTTATATTTAAATTGTGGGGAGGATTTGCCAAGGGACATCCTGATGAAGAAGATTTAAAAAACGCAGAAAAATTTGCTCATACCATTTCAGACAAATTCAATAATATTAACTAATTTTAAAAAGGGATTTTCAATAAAGAAAATCCCTTTTTACCATGGAAAAGTCTTTTTTAACTAATATGTTAAGAAAGATAATATATGATATAATAATTTAGAAAAATAATTTCCGAGATATTTTAGGGAAAGGTGGAAATGATGTGGATTATCTACAGGGACTTAATGAAAAACAAAAGGAAGGGGTTCTTCACACGGAAGGCCCATTGTTAATATTGGCGGGAGCCGGTTCCGGGAAAACCAGAGTTATCACTCATAAAATTGCTTATCTGATTGAGGAAAAGAGAGTATTTCCGAGCAATATCCTGGCCATAACCTTTACGAATAAAGCAGCAAAAGAGATGAAAGAAAGGGTGGAGGGTTTGCTTAAGGGGAGAGTGGAAGATATATGGATGGGAACTTTTCATTCCATGTGTGTAAGAATATTGAGGAGAGAAATTGAATCAATTGGTTATAAAAGAAACTTTTCCATATATGACTCTCTTGATCAAAAGACTTTAGTAAAGGAATGTATAACAGAAAAAAATTTAAATAAGGAAACTTTTCAGGAAAAGCCTATAATTAGTATTATCAGTTCTCTGAAAGATGACATGATTGATCCCGATGACTACATAAATGAAAATTATAAGGATTATTATAGGAGAAATGTGGGAGAAATATATGGCCTTTATGAAGAAAAACTTAAGAAGAACAATGCATTGGATTTTGACGATTTGATTTTGAAAACTGTTTTTCTTCTTAAATCCGATGAAAGAATTCGTGAGAAATATCAAAGCAAATTTGAGTATATATTTGTTGATGAATATCAGGATACTAATAAATCCCAATATGAACTTATAAAATATCTTTCAGGGAAGCACGGAAATATTTGTGTCGTTGGAGATGAAGATCAATCTGTATATGGCTGGAGAGGTGCCGATATAAGAAATATTTTAAACTTTGAAAGAGATTTCAAAGGCGCGGAAGTAATCAAACTTGAACAAAATTATCGTTCCACGGGAAATATTCTTGATGTTGCCAATTCCATCATTAAGAACAATACGGAGAGAAAAGGCAAAAAACTGTGGACTGCCAAAGAAAGAGGGCAATATGCTACTCTTAAAATTAATTTCGATGAAAAGGAAGAAGCAAATTTTGTTACTCAAAAGGTTATTGATCTGATAGAGGAAGGGAAATATAAATATGGTGATTTTGTTATACTATATAGGACTAATGCTCAATCCCGAAGTTTTGAAGAAACATTTATAAGAAACAACATACCTTACAAAATTGTAGGAGGATTAAAGTTTTATGATAGAAAGGAAGTAAAGGATTTAATTGCTTATTTGAGGCTTATTCAAAACCCTTTAGATGATATTTCTCTCAGAAGGATTATAAATGTGCCTAAAAGAGGGATAGGGGCGTCTACGCTGGGGAAAATAGAAAAGTATACTTCTCAAACCGGAGAAAGCATATATGGTGCTTTACTTGATTTAGATAAAATACAAGGATTAAGTGGGAGAGCAAGAAATGTCATTAAATCTTTTACTGCTATGATAAACAAATTTTTGGCTATGAAGGAGATAATGGGAGTAAGAGATTTTATAGAAGAAGTTGTATATTCGACGGGTTATATAAAAGAATTGGAAGAAGAAAATTCTGTTGAATCCCAAAGCAGAATAGAAAATTTAAAAGAATTTATATCTGTGGCAGTGGATTTTGAGACTAATTATGAAGGGGGAACTTTAGAGGACTTTCTTGCAAATGTGTCATTGCTCTCCGACGTTGATAAGACGGATGAAAGAAAAGACGTGGTAACCATGATGACCGTCCATGGTGCAAAAGGACTGGAGTTTCCGGTGGTATTTTTAGTCGGAATGGAAGAAGGGCTTTTTCCGATAAGCAGAGCTTTGGATAGTATTCATGATATGGAAGAGGAAAGAAGGCTTTGCTATGTAGCAGTGACAAGAGCTGAAGAACTTTTATATATTTCCTATGCAAACTTAAGAACTATATATGGAAATACGACCTACAGCTTGCCTTCCAGGTTCTTAAAAGAGATTCCCGATGATATGCTAAAAATATGCAAGAATGATGAGAGAAAAGAAAAACAGGAAGATGAAATTGAATATGAGGAAAGGACAGATATTAAAAATAGATTTGAAAAGAAAGTGAATCTTAAAGAGGACATTCAAATCGGAAGTAAGGTTAATCACAAAATGTGGGGAATGGGTACTGTAGTGCAGATAAAAAAAGTAGGTGAAGATAAAGAAATAGTTGTTGCTTTTGAAAATAAGGGATTAAAAAAATTGCTTCTTTCAATTGCTCCTATAGAGTTTGTAAGGGAGGTTAAATAATGGAAAGTATAGATAGAATGAAAGAATTAATAGATATAATAGATGATTTGGATTATTATTATTATACTTTGGATAATCCTAAAGTAAGCGATAAGGAATATGACGAATATTATAGTCAATTGATAAAACTCGAGAAGGAAACGGGAATTACACTTCCATCATCACCTACTCAAAGAGTAGGCGGAGAAATACTTGAAAAATTTGAAAAGCATGTTCATCTTGGAAAACTGTGGAGTTTGGACAAAAGCCGCAGTACAGGGGAACTGATAAATTGGGATGAAAGAATTAGAAGGATAATCAACGACTACAATGAAAAAAGTAACGAAAAATTGCCTCCCTTAGAATATGTTACAGAATATAAATTTGACGGACTTACAATTAACCTTACTTATAACAACGGAGAATTGGTTCAAGGGGCTACAAGGGGAAACGGCTCTGTAGGAGAGGCCATACTTCCTCAATTGAAAACTATAAAATCGATTCCACTGAAAATTCCCTTCAAAGGACTGGTCGAAATTCAAGGGGAAGGGCTTATGCCTTTATCTGCTTTAGAGGAATATAACAAGACAGCCTTAGAACCCTTGAAAAATGCGAGAAATGCTGCGGCAGGAGCATTAAGAAACTTAGATCCCAATGAAACGAGGAAGAGAAAGCTAATAGGTTATTTTTACAATGTAGGATATATTGAAGGGAAAACATTCCATGACTATGTGGAAATGATTGATTTTTTAAAGGAAAACAGGCTTCCCGTAAGTAATTATTTGAAGGTATTTACAAGTATAGATCAGGTTATTGAAGAAATAGAAAGAGTGAAAAGCGAAAGGGAAAGATTAGATATTCTTACGGATGGAGTTGTAATAAAAATTAATGATACAAAGACAAAGGATATCTTGGGATATACTTTAAAATTTCCCAGATGGGCAATTGCATATAAGTATGAAGCGGAAGAGACTACGACTAAATTGCTGGAGGTCAAATGGAATGTCGGAAGAACGGGGAAGGTAACCCCTACGGCAATATTGGAACCTGTTGAAATCGGCGGAGTGACGGTTAAGAGAGCTACGCTTAATAATTGGGATGATATTCAGAGAAAAAAGGTTAAAATAGGTTCGAAAGTACTTATAAGGAGATCCAATGATGTAATTCCCGAAATAATGGGAGTCATGGAGCCTAACGAGGAAGAGATAACAATTGAAAAACCTGTTAAATGCCCTTACTGTGGAAGTGAGTTGATTCAAATGGGGGTTCATATGTTTTGCCCTAATTCATTGACCTGTAAGCCTCAACTTGTTTCCAGAATAGTCCATTTTTCCGGAAGAGACGGTATGAATATTGAGGGATTTAATGATAAAACTGCGGAAAAACTATTTGAAGTATTGAACTTAAAAGATATTCCTCAGATATATGAATTGAAATATGAGGATTTAATAAAACTGGACGGATTTAAAGACAAAAGGGTAAACAACCTTCTTCAGTCAATAAAAAGCAGTAAAAAAGCAAACTTAAGTTCATTTATTTTTGCTTTGGGAATTCCTAATGTGGGAAAAAGAACGGCAAGCGATTTGGCAAATCATTTTAAATCCTTAGACGGAGTGATGAATGCATCCTATGAAGAATTAATATCCATACCTGATATAGGAGATATAGTGGCCAAAAGCATAATAGAATTTTTCCATGATGAAAAAATCCGTCAGGGAATCGAAAAATTATTAAGAGAAGGGATAGTTCTTTCATTTGAGGAAAGGAAGGAAAAAGAGTCTATATTCAATGGGAAAACTGTGGTAATAACCGGAGCTTTGAAAAAATACACGCGAAGAGAGGCACAAGATATGGTTGAAAGCCTAGGGGGTAAGGTATCAAGCAGTGTAAGCAAAAAGACGGATTATGTAATAGCGGGAGAAAATCCGGGTTCTAAATATGAGAAGGCAGTTGAACTGGGAATAAAAATATTGAATGAAGAGGAATTATATAAATGATTAATACGGATGAATTATTGATTTTTTGTATAATATAATATATAGTTATATTTAGTTATAACACATATAAAAGTCAAAATTGGGAGGAATAAAAATGAAGAAAGCAGTTGTTTTAGTTATGGTATTGGTGCTGGCCTTGTCATTTACCGGCTGCACGGGAGCCGAGAAAAATCTTTATAATGCTTTACAAAAATCTAACGAAGTATCATCGATGGAAGGTGACACAAAACTTGTATTCAGCTTAGAAGGAGAAAATTTACCAAAAGAGCAGCAAGAAGAAATTCAGCAGGCGATCAATATGATGAATGGTGCGGAAATCAATATGTACCAGAAAACAATTCAAAATGAAGAAAAGACAGCATCAAAATCATATGTAAAGACAGACATTAAGATGGGGAACATACTAAACACAAATACAGAAGTGTGGGCTGAAGCGGATTTATCCTCCGATACACCTAAATTGAAGGAAATTATAAAAATGCCGTCTGAGGTTATGAATTCAATAGCCCAGGGAAATAAGGACAAGAAATTTATAGTTTATGATATCGGAGATGTGTTAAATACAGGAGATGAAAATGTAGATCTTAATAAATTAATAAATTTCGGTAAAGAAATTCAGCCTGAATTATTGAATTCATTACAGAAATACTATGATGAATTTGATCCTGATGTTGAATTGGCAACTTTTAAAGGGACAAGAACTGTTAACGGAAAATCTTTATATATTTATAATGTAAAATTAGACGATGCATCATTTAAAAAACTTGTAAGATATATAGGAAACAGCTATTTGGACAATGAAGAGATGGTAGAATTTACCCAAAAATATATTGAAGGAATAAATAAAGCCGTAGGCGTACAGGATAAGGCATTAAGCAAAGAAAAACTTAATATGGAGGTTATTGGGAAAGCAGATGGCCCCACTGAAATAACTGTTAAAGAGAATGTTCCTGAGATAAAAAAACAATTTAATGATTTTATGGATAAAATTGAGAATCTGAAGATCTTAGGCGATAATGGATTAGTTGTTGAATATGGCGTAAACAGCCAAGGTTATATTGTACATCAGGTTGGAAAATTGGATTTGAATATTGACATAGGGGCTATAGAAAAAATTGCAAATAATGGTGAAGCTTCACAAGCTATTCCTTCCGACCAAAATTCACCTGTATTAAAATTAAGAGTTGATTTTAGTACAAAGACATATAATATCAATAAGAATATGGAAATTAATATTCCTGATGTCAATAGTGACAATTCTTTAACCTTCAAGGATTTAATTCAAAACAGCACAACGGTTGAGACTGTTCCTGCTAAAGAAGTTCCCGTTCAGAACAGTACAGTTGAAGTCAAGGAGGTTCCCGCTGAGGAAACCACTAAAGTTCCGGAAAGTGAAGCACCGGGGAAATAAGGTTAAGTAATTATGATGGGTCAATCAAGAAAGCCTTGATTGACCCATTAACATTATCTTACGTTGGAGTATATTGATTTTTCGAGTATTTTAGTGGTAAAATAGTTACAAGTTTAAGATTTAAACAGAGGAGGAGTATTATGATTTCGAAAGAGGAAGTGAAGCACATAGCGGAGCTTTCCAGGCTTAAATTTAATGAAGAAGAGATAGAGGATTTTACAAGAAAATTTTCTGAAGTACTGGAATATGTGGAAAAACTGAAAGAGGTAGATACAGAAAAGGCGGAGCCTATGTATGAAGTTAATTCTTTGATTCAATTGATGAGAGAAGATAAAGTTAAAGAAAGTATTCCAAAAGAAGATACTCTTCTAAATGCTCCGGATAAAGAATTCGGCTATTTTAAATTGCCGAAGGTAGTTGAGTAGAGAGAGGTGAAACAGTTGAAAATAATTGAAATTTCCGCAAAGGAATTGGCTGAAAGAATAAAATCCAAAGAAATATCAAGTGAAGAAGTTATAAAAGCATATTTTGAGAGAATAGAAGAAGCAGAAGAAAAAGTGGATGCCTTTATTACTTTGACTAAGGAAGATGCTTTAAAGTCAGCAAAAAAAACAGATGAGAAGATATCAAGAGGAGAAAAACTTGGAGCCATTGAAGGAGTACCTGTTGCAATTAAGGATAATATTGTGACTAAGGGAATTAAAACCACCTGTGCATCTAAAATATTGGAAAACTTTATTCCTCCCTATAATGCAACGGTTGTAGATAAAATAAAAAATGAGGGAGGAATAATTATAGGAAAGACCAATATGGACGAATTCGCCATGGGGTCTTCTACGGAAAATTCCCGATTTAAGAATACAAAAAATCCCTATGATTTAAGCAGAGTGCCGGGAGGTTCCAGCGGAGGATCTGCGGCAGCCGTGGCTTCTCTTGAAGCACCCCTTGCATTGGGCTCGGAAACCGGTGGTTCCGTAAGACAGCCGGCAAGTTTTTGTGGGGTTGTCGGGATTAAACCTACATATGGATTGGTTTCCAGATATGGCCTTATAGCCTTTGCTTCCTCTTTGGATCAAATAGGTACCCTTGGAAGGAATGTAGAGGATTGTGCTTTTATACTTAATGTAATTTCAGGGTATGATGATAAAGATTCCACATCTGTTAATATGGTGAAGAAAGATTATATGAAATATTTGTCTGAAGATATAAAGGGAATGAAAATAGCCCTTCCGAAAGAATATTTCGGAGAAGGAGTAGACAAAAATATAAGTGAAAGGATACGTGAAAGCGCAAGGGCCTTTGAAAAATTAGGGGCGACGATAGAAGAAGTATCTTTACCTTATACTCAGTATGCATTGCCCTGCTATTATTTAATTGCAACTTCTGAAGCAAGTTCTAATTTGGCTCGTTTTGATGGAATAAGATATGGTTATAGAGCAAAAGATTATTCTGACATAAATGAATTATATATAAATACAAGATCACAGGGATTTGGAGAAGAGGTAAAAAGAAGAATAATGCTTGGGACTTATTCTTTAAGCAGCGGATATTATGATGCATATTATAAAAAAGCTCAAAAAGTGAGAGGATTGCTTAAGAAGGATTTTGATAAGATTTTTGAGAAATATGATTTGATTCTGTCCCCTACATCTCCTACCCTTCCGTTCAGGATAGGAGAAAGATTGGATGATCCGGTATCGATGTATATGGCAGATGTTCTTACGGTTTCCGTAAACTTGACTGGTTGCTGTGCTATATCAGTTCCTTGCGGTTATATAGAAAATTTACCTGTAGGGCTTCAACTAATTGGTAATAGGTTCAATGAGGAAAAGATATTGAGAGCTGCCTATGCCTTTGAAAAGAATAGCGGAACAGAAAAAATATTACCGGATTTAAGAGGTGAAGAAAATGAAATATAAAACCTTAATAGGTCTTGAAATACACGTTGAGCTTATGACTAAGTCGAAATTGTTTTGTGGCTGCAGTACGGAATTTGGCGGAGAAGCAAATACTCATTGCTGTCCTGTTTGCTTGGGACTTCCGGGAGCGCTTCCTGTAATAAATAAAAAAGCGGTGGAATATTGTATAAAAGCAGGCCTTGCCTTTAACTGCAATATAGCAAAGATTACGAAGATGGACAGAAAGAATTATTTTTATCCTGATTTGGTTAAGGGATACCAGATTTCTCAATATGATGTTCCTATTTGCAGCGGGGGATACGTGGAAATAGAAAGCGAAGACAAACCGAAAAAGATAAGACTTATAAGAATTCATGTGGAAGAAGATACGGGGAAGTCCATTCATTCGGAAAAAGGGGAAACTCTTATGGATTTTAACAGAAGCGGAGTTCCTTTAATAGAAATAGTTACTGAACCGGATATGAATTCTCCTGAAGAAGCAAGGAGTTTTTTGGAAAAGCTCAAGGCCACCTTAAGATATATTGAAGTATCCGATTGCAAAATGGAGGAAGGTTCTTTAAGATGTGATGTCAATATAAATGTAGTTGAAGAATCCACAGGGAAGAAAAGCAAGATAATCGAGATGAAAAATATCAATTCCTTTAAAGGAGTAGTAAAAGCGTTGGAGTATGAGGAAAAAAGGCATAGAGAGCTTTTGTCTCAGGGTAAGGATACTGTAAGGGAAACCAGAAGATGGGATGAAATCAGAAATGAAACTGTTGTTATGAGGAGAAAAGAAGGAGTTTCAGATTATAGATATTTTCCGGAACCGGATCTTGTAAAAATGGAAATTAAGGGAGAATGGATTGAAAATATACGAAAAAATTTCCCTGAACTTCCTCAAGAAAAAAAAGAAAGATTTATGCAGGAATATGGTTTACCTGAATATGATTCGGAAGTACTTACAGGGACAAAAGAATTAGCTGATTTCTTTGAGAAGACATCTAAATATGTTGATGATTATAAACAGGTAAGCAATTGGATAATGGGAGATATCTTAAGGAGACTAAAAGATGAGGATATGCAAATAGAAGATATCAGATTTAATCCTATGGAATTTGCAGAATTGTTGAACATGGTAAATAAAGGCGAAGTTGGGAATAACATAGGGAAAAAGGTTTTAAAGGAAATGTTTGAAACCGGTCAATCCCCGAAGGATATTGTTAGGGACAAAGGATTGATCCAAATGAATGATGAGGAAGAAATAAAGGATATTGTCAACACGGTGATAACCCAAAATCCTCAATCTGTGGCAGATTTCAAAAATGGTAAGAATAGAGCCATAGGATTTTTAGTAGGTCAGGTTATGAAAAAAACTAAAGGAAAAGCAAATCCTCAAATTGTTAATAAGTTAATACTTGAAATTATTAAAGCAAAATGATACTATATACTTTAATATTAAATTTTATTAATATAATGTTAAAATATTTTTAATTGAAAAAATATTTAAAATCTCCTAATATTATAGTAAGGAACATTTAAACTATTTAAATATTTGAACAATTAATTTTTATGAGGGAGAATGGTTTATTTGACTAAATAGTATAATAGAATGAATTATAGGGGTTTCACTTAACTTTATTAAGAATAATAGGTGTGTGAACCCTTTAATTTAATTCTTTTATGGATGAGAGGAGGAATTAATCTAATTTATTAAATAAAAAAATAGTGGGGGTGTGATGTTATTTATGTTAAGGTATACTGTGAAAAGAACTTTAATGGCTATCTTGACTCTGTGGGTAATAATTACAATAACGTTTTTTCTAATGCATTCCATTCCGGGAGATCCTTTTACGGATCAGAAAAAAATTCCCGCAGAAATAATGGAAAAGCTGAAGATGAAGTATGGGTTAGATAAGCCTTTAATAGTTCAGTATGGAACTTATTTAAAAAATATTTTAAAAGGTGATCTTGGAGATTCTATGAAGTACAAAAACAGATCGGTAAATGACATGCTCAGAGACGGTTTCCCGGTATCGTTTAAAATAGGAATATATGCATTAGCTCTGGGAGCAGGACTGGGAATTTTGTTTGGAATAGTTGCGGCACTTCATAGAGGAAAAGCCATCGATTATTTTGTTATTGTTTTGGCAGTAGTAGGGGTTTCTGTTCCGGAGTTTGTATTTGCAGCACTTTTCCAATGGATATTTGGGGTTTGGCTTGAAGTTCTTCCCGTTGCCAGATGGGGGACTCCGGCTCACTATATAATGCCTGTCTTTGCATTAGGGGCAACTTATATTGCTTATATTGCAAGAATGATGAGGACAAGTATGCTTGATGTTTTAAACCAGGATTATATCAGGACTGCTAGAGCAAAGGGACTTTCAAACTTTGCGGTTACGTGGAAACATACAATCAGAAATGCTATTCTTCCGATAGTTACAATTCTTGGAGTTTCTTTTGCCGGAATTGTTGTTGGATCCTTTGTTATAGAGAGCATATTTGCTATTCCTGGAATTGGTAAATATTTTGTTCAGAGCATTACTCAGCAGGATTATACTCTTATCATGGGAACAACTATATTTTATGCGGCAATACTGATACTGATGATGTATATAGTTGATTTGTTCTATGGTGTAGTAGATCCCAGAATAAGATTGGAATAGGGGGGAAAAAGATGGCAGATACAAATAATGTAGCTAAAACGGATAAAATGAATCTTTCCAAAGATATGTTTGAAGTAGTGGGAAAAGATGTTGCAGATTATGAAAAAATAGTCAGACCGAGTTTGACCTACTGGGCTGATGCTTGGAGAAGACTTAAAGAAAATAAATTGGCAATTTTTAGTTTAATACTGTTGATTATTATTGTGGTTATGGCTTTTGTGGGACCTAAGATGAGACCATGGGAATATGATTATCAGGATTTTACCGTTATAAACAAAGGACCTAACAGTGTTCATTGGTTTGGAACCGATGAATTAGGAAGGGATATATTTGTAAGATGTTGGGAAGGCGCTAAGGTTTCCTTATTCATAGCTTTGATTTCTACGGTTATTAATGTAACCATAGGAATACTTTATGGTGGTATATCAGGCTATGTAGGAGGATATACTGACATGATTCTGATGCGTATTGTTGAAATTATATATTCCATACCTACTCTGTTATGGGTAATACTTCTTATGGTTGTATTGGGGCAAGGTTTGGGAACGATTATTATAGCCATATCCATAACCGGATGGGGAGGCATGGCGAGAATAGTAAGAGGTCAGGTTTTACAGTTAAAACAGATGGAGTTTGTCCTTGCAGCTAAAACACTGGGTGCAGATTCGTCCAGAATAATAACCAGGCACTTAGTTCCAAATACAATGGGACCAATAATAATTAATTTGACCTTTCAAGTACCGGGCGCCATATTTACAGAGGCTATGTTATCCTATATAGGGTTAGGTCTTCCGGAACCGTATGCAAGCTGGGGAACTCTTGCTCAGAGAGGCGCAAGATTATTCCTGATCTATCCTTATCAGTTGGCGTTTCCGGCTGTATTAATATGTGTAACCATGCTTGCATTTAACTTACTTGGAGATGGTTTGAGAGATTCACTTGATCCAAGGTTAAGGACGTAAGGGGGATATAAAAATGGAAAATATAGAAAACAAAGAAAGACTTTTATTAGATGTAAAGGATTTGTATGTATCTTTTGATACCTATGCAGGTGAAGTGCAAGCAGTCAGAGGAGTAACCTTTCATGTAAACAGAGGAGAAACTTTGGCCATTGTAGGAGAATCAGGCTGCGGAAAATCTGTTACTGCCCAAACCGTTATGCAGTTAATTCCTATGCCACCGGGGAGGATTAAAGGCGGGAATATATTTTTTGAAGGTAAAGATTTATCTAAATACAGTGATAAACAGATGGAAAAAGTCAGAGGCAAGGATATAAGTATGATATTTCAGGACCCTATGACTTCACTTAACCCTACCATGAGGATAGGTAAACAAATAATGGAAGGATTAATGAAACATCAAAAATTGCCCAAAAATGAAGCAAAAAACAGATCCATTGAAATGCTCAAACTTGTAGGGCTTCCAAATCCGGAAAAAAGAGCGAATCAATATCCTCATGAGTTCAGCGGCGGAATGAGACAGCGTGCTATGATAGCCATAGCTTTGGCTTGCAATCCTAAGCTTTTAATAGCCGATGAACCTACTACGGCTCTTGATGTTACTATACAGGCACAAATAATGGAACTTATGAAGGATTTGCAGGTAAAACTTGATACGGCGATAATATTGATTACCCATGATCTGGGAGTGGTAGCCAAAGTTGCGGATAGAATAGCCGTTATGTATGCGGGGGTTATTATAGAAAGCGGAACAAGTGAGGAAATATTCCATCATCCTCAGCATCCTTATACCTGGGGACTATTGAAGTCAGTTCCAAGGCTTGACATGGAGACAAAGGGAAGACTCGTGCCGATATATGGAACTCCTCCGGATCTATTCGCTCCTCCTAAAGGATGTCCCTTTGCACCACGATGTGATTATGCAATGAAAGTTTGTAAAACTTATGGCCCTGTAAGAACCAATTTGACAGAAAGCCATTATACTCATTGCTGGTTGCAACATGAGTGGGCTCCTAAGGTTGACGACAAATTTGCTAAAGGAGGTGCGGTATAAGAATGACTAATAATAACAAAGTTCTTATAGAAGTGAGAGATTTAAAGAAATATTTTACAGTAGGAAGAGGTCTCACATTAAAAGCAGTAGATGGCGTAAATTTTTTTATACGGGAAGGAGAAACTTTAGGACTTGTAGGTGAGTCGGGCTGTGGGAAATCAACTGTAGGAAGAACTATAATCGGATTATATCAGGCGACAGACGGAGAAGTAATATTTGAAGGCATGAATGTAGCTCAGCTTGACAAAAATGAAAGAAAGAATTTTACCAGAAAGGCTCAGATGATATTTCAGGATCCCTATGCATCTTTAAATCCGAGGATGACTGTTACTGATATTATCGGAGAAGGAATAGATATTCACGGATTGTATCATGGACATGAAAGACAAAAAAGGATATATGAACTTTTGGAATTGGTAGGACTCAGCAGAGAACATGCCAGCAGATTTCCTCATGAATTCAGCGGAGGTCAGAGGCAGAGAATCGGAGTGGCGAGAGCTTTGGCAATAGAACCGGAATTTATAGTGTGTGATGAGCCTATATCTGCTTTGGACGTATCAATTCAGGCTCAGGTAGTAAATCTTCTTGAAGACCTCCAATCGAATTTAGGGTTGACTTATTTATTCATAGCTCATGATTTGAGTATGGTTAAGCATATATCCGACAGAATTGCCGTAATGTATCTGGGGGCAATAGTGGAACTTGCAGAAAGTCATGAATTATATGAAAGACCGTATCATCCTTATACCCAGGCTCTACTTTCGGCAGTGCCGATACCTGATCCTGAGATAGAAACTAAAAAGAAAAGAATAATATTGGAGGGAGAAGTACCGAGCCCTGTAAATCCTTTACCAGGCTGTAAATTTCAGGAGAGGTGCAGATTTGTTGAAGATATATGTAAAAAAGAAACACCTCAGCTGAAAGAATTGAGACCGGATCATTTTGTGGCTTGTCATATGGTAAATAAGATAAATAATATTAAATAATTAAATAATTAAATAATTAAATAATTAAAATAATTAAATAAAATTTCTCGTAATTTGTACAAAAAAGTAGTATTATAAAAATAAGATTACTTATTAAAAAGTAATCCGGACATTTAAATATTTCATTATATTAAGGGGGAAAATTTTAAAATGAGAAAACACAAATGGCTTCTACTTCTTTTAGTAGTGGTAATGGCATTGTCTACAGTATTAGCCGGCTGCGGCAAGAGTGAAACGCCGGCAAAAGACAGTGAGAAAAAAGAAGAAAAAGGTGAGAATGCAGAAGAAAAATTAGCGGCAGAACAAGTTCTAAGGATAAACTGGGGTTCGGAACCACCAGATATGGATCCTCAGACTACGACAGACCAGGTATCCATGGAAGTTCTTAATGCATGTATGGAAGGCCTTGTAAGGCTTAATCCTGATGGGACAGTCGGAAAAGGTCTTGCCGAAAGCTATGAGAAACAGGATACGGAATCCGGCGGAGAAATTTGGACTTTCAAGTTGAGAGATGCAAAATGGTCCGACGGAACACCGA
>ENA-UOOK01000206-UOOK01000206.1-fermentation-metagenome-genome-assembly--contig:-NODE-206-length-74937-cov-12.746388_pt1 | contig 74937 bp, 77 predicted proteins | sample MGYA00245777_ERZ724023 | MGnify/ENA primary metagenome ERZ724023 (study PRJEB28704, sample SAMN03018312) | fermentation metagenome | biome: anthropogenic terrestrial biome; feature: soil; material...
CCGATATTGAACTCGGAGACCGGTTTGACACGCTGGTGATCACCGGCCCCAATACGGGGGGCAAAACCGTTACGCTCAAAACCGTCGGCCTTCTAACGCTGATGGCAATGTGCGGCCTGATGATCCCTGCGGCGGAGGGAAGCGAACTGTCCATTTTTCATCAGGTGCTGGCAGATATTGGCGACGAACAGAGCATTGAGCAGTCCCTTTCGACCTTTTCTGCGCACATGAAGAATATAATAGAGATTATGGGAGATGCCGACGGCAACAGTTTAGTCCTTTTAGATGAACTGGGGGCCGGTACGGATCCGGTAGAAGGTGCGGCCCTGGCTGAATCCATTTTGGAAGCTCTCCGCCAGAAAGGGGCAAAAATTGCCGCCACGACCCATTATTCGGAACTGAAGGCCTACGCTTTGCAGACCGCAGGTGTTGAAAATGCGTGCTGTGAGTTTGACGTTGCTACCCTTCAGCCTACTTATCGGCTGCTGATTGGCATGCCGGGCCGATCCAATGCATTTGCCATTTCCCTTCGCCTCGGCATGGATCAGGGCGTGGTGGAACGGGCCAGGCAGTTGGTCTCCGGCGAAAACCGGCGCTTTGAAGATGTGGTGCAGAATCTGGAAAACAGCCGAAAGCAGCTGGAAACCGAACGGGACGCAGCCGCGCAGGCACGCCGGGAAGCGGAACATGCGCGGGAAGAAGCGGAAGAAACCCGCAGTCATATCCGGGCCGAAGAAAATCGGGAATTGGAAAAAGCACGCCAAAAAGCTTCTCAGCTTGTCGATCGCACCTGTGCCCAGATTGATTCGCTTCTGAACGAGATGGAAGAAATTAAAAAACAGCGGAGTCGGACGCTGTCTGCTGAACAAAAGGCAAAGCTGAAGTTTGGTCTGCGCTCGCTGGAAAATACGGCCGACCCTGTCAGCCGCAAAGAAGAAGAAGGCTATCGTTTGCCCCGGCCGCTGAAAGTCGGTGATACGGTCCGGATATACGATATTGATAAAAAAGCAACCGTTCTTCGTCTGCCGGAAGGCAGTTCGCAGGAGGTGCTGGTTCAGGCCGGTATTTTGCAGACACGCGTCCCGCTCTCGAATCTGCGCTTAATCCGGGAAAAGCCCAGTCGGCCTGTTTTCCGAACGGTGACGAAGACTTCCGGGTTAAGCGCTCCGGCCGCACAGACAGAAATTGACTTGCGGGGTCAGACGGCGGAGGAAGCCCTCATGAATGTGGATCGCTTCATTGATTCGGCTGTGCTTTCCGGCGTAGGGCAGCTGACCATTATTCATGGGAAAGGCACGGGCGTTCTGCGCGCTGCCATTCATCAGCATCTCAAAAGCCATCCAAACGTCAAAAGCTACCGTTTAGGTACATTCGGTGAAGGCGAGTCTGGTGTCACGATTGTTGAATTAAAATAAACTGTGAATGCAAGGAGATGCGTCCACCCATGAACGTTTCAAAAAGAAGTACTGTGCCGCGGGGCAGAAAAGTCCTTACGGTGTTTCTTGCTATTCTAGTGGTGCTTCTGGCCGCCGCCGCTGTTTTAACTCGGATGCTGTTCAGCGATCCGAATGCCGGCAAAGGCTTTGATAAAGTTACGCCCACCGATACGCTGATCAAAAAAATCCTTCAGTCGGCGTCCTCAGGAAAAGAATGCAGCTTTTCCGTGGAGGAAATGAATGGATGTCTTTCTTATCTATTTCAGCAGCCGGAAGCTCAAGGAAACGGCAGCAACTTAGAAATTTACGGAGCTGCCGTTTCTGAGGTTTCCGGATCTTCCGCCGATCTGTATCTTCCTGTCCGTTACCGCGGGAAAAATTTTGGGGTGGTTTTGAATTTGACGCCTTCTCTCAACAGCAGGGAAGATCTCCTCGTTTTCAGGGTGAATTCCGTTCGTGTCGGCCGGCTTCCTGTTCCTCTTAGGTGGGCGCTCAGTTATGCACGGAATCATTTGCCCAGAGGTTTTTCCGTTGAAGGCAATGAAATAACCTGTCAAAATCCTTCCATCAAAACTTCCTATCTCAGTATCTCTGCTTCCGTGAAATTATCTGAATTCAAGCTGGAAAACAGCTTTTTGAAAACGAAAACCAAGGCTGACCTTCAGGTGGCAATCCCATAAGATCAAAGGGATGATAATAATTCGGATGGAAGTCCAATATATTACTAACAAGGGTCAAATGCAGTTACAGTTTTGAGCCGCAGTTTGGGCAGAAGCGGTTGCCTGGTTCGACCCGTGCACCGCAGTGTGGACAAAATTTTACTGCATTTCCGGCAACCCGAAACATCCGATCCGGCCTGATTTCCATATTGGGATCCCGTTCCAGACGCCGGCCTTCCTCCCGGTCAATTTCGTATACTGCACCACACTTCGGGCAGGATACGAAATACCTTTTTCCAAACCGAAAAAGAGGCAAGAAAAAAAAGATAAATTGTTGGTACACACACGTCACTGACGCCAAGGCACTGGTAATTCCACAACATGGAAAATACTGGCACCTGCGCTTTCCCAGTTCTTTTGAACCGCTGGTAACAGCTATAAAGAAGAACATGAATGATACCCCGCTTTTTCATTGCATTTAAAAGTATCCTATACAAGAAATACCTTCCTGTCAATAAACTGAAAGAGAAAGGAAGAAAGATATGGTCATTCGGCTGTTTCACAGACATATCGTACTGGCATGCATTTTAATTCTTGCGGCTGTGATTGCCGTGACTATGGCCGTAAATTACAACCGGGTTCAAACCGTTCCGGTATCGGCGGAAACAATATCAGATTTTGGTACAGAAAGGCAGAACGGGAACCGGGAGGAAAGCAGAAGCAATTCAGTGAGGGGGACCGGCCTGACGGATTCAAGTTTGAATGCTGTGTCAGTTCTCGTTTCGAATCATGTGGCTTCACAAAAAGCGGCTGCCGGGACATCATCTAAAGTTCCTGTTTCGAGCAATATCAATTCACAAAAGGCAGTTGCCGGGACGTCGCCCAAATCTTGGGAAATGCGGGCGGTATGGGTTCCCTATATGAGTTTGAATATGAGCCGTGAAAACGATAAAAGTGAGCAGTCTTTTTTACAGAAATTCAATACGATTGTTAAAACAGCAAAATCGTGCGGGATGAATACGCTGGTTGTCCAGGTTCGTCCGTTCGGAGACGCGCTGTACCCTTCAGCTTATTTTCCGTGGAGCCATATTGTCGGTGGGACGCAGGGGGTAAACCCCGGTTATGATCCACTGAAAGATATGGTGTCGGCCTGCCACGGAGCCGGACTGAAAATCCATGCGTGGGTGAATCCTCTGCGCATTCAGGTATCCGGGACGCCATCCATTCTGGCTACCGGAAATCATTATTACAAATGGAAAAGCATTTCCTCAAAATCGGATTATGTCATAGATTACGGAAATGGAAAATATTATAACCCTGCTTATGCTGAAGTGCGGAATTTGATTGCAGACGGCGTTCGGGAAATTGTCAAAAATTACGATGTGGATGGTGTTCAGTTTGACGATTATTTTTACCCGACCCAAACAGCCGACTTTGACCAGCATGCGTACAGCGAATACTGCAAACAGGCTAAAAAAACCGGCATACCGCTTAATTTGGCGGATTGGCGCAGAGCCAATATCAATGCCCTTGTTTCTCAGGTCTACCGTGAAATTAAATCCGTGAAAAAAAATGTTCCCTTTGGTATTGCACCTCAGGGAAACGTCCAGAATGACTGGAATATGGGGGCAGATGTTGAGTCGTGGTGTTCAGCTCAAGGGTATGTGGATTATATCTGCCCGCAGCTCTATTATAATTTTGACAACCCTACGCTGCCGTTTGATACGGCTGCCCAGACCTGGAAAAACCTGATCAAAAATAAAAATTTAAAACTGTATTTTGGTATCGCGGTCTATAAAGCCAATTCCGATGCAGACAGCGGCACCTGGAAAAAATCCTCCTCCATTCTTTCCAGCCAGGTGCAGTACGGACGGAAAATCTCCTGTGACGGATTTATGTTTTATTCTTATGACTATTTGACCGGCGCTCAGACAAAGGATGAGGTCCAAAACGTTATAAAGCTTCTAAACTGAAATAGGTTCCGCCATGCAGAAATCTTTTGTGAAACCGGATATGCGCACAGGAATAATTTTTCCGTGCAGGGCTTTTGTAGAATGAACGTGAATCGGTGTGTAATTTTCGGTGTATCCTTCATAGATATTTTTACCGCATTCACGCTCAAACAAAACCGGTTCTACTTTTCCGACCTGGCTGTTAAAAAAAGATTTGCGGGTTCTTTCAGCGGCCTCCAGCATCCTTTTACTCCGGATTTCCGCAACTTCCGGCGATATCTGCCCCGCAGCTTTTGCCGCAGCGGTTCCAGGTCTGCGTGAATATATAAATACATGCGCTTTTGCAAATCCAATTTCCTGTTCAAATGCGAGGGATTCACAGAATTCTTCTTCTGTTTCACCTGGAAAACCGACCATGATGTCGGTAGTAATTGCCGTATTGGGAAAAGCATCACGCAGATTGCGGACAATAGTTCGGTATTCGTCAGCAGTGTAATGACGGTTCATTCGCTTCAGTGTTCGGTCACATCCGCTTTGAAGGGATAGATGAAATTGCGGACACAGCTTTTTCTGACGAGCCAAGCGCGCAATGGTATCTTTGTCCAGCTGTTCCGGCTCCAGAGAACCAAGCCGCACGCGCTGGATTCCATCCTGTGCACAGGCAATTTCAACGGCGTCGCAGAGGGTTAGGCCAAGATCCTGTCCATAAGCGGAAAGATTAATCCCCGTAAGAACGACTTCCCGGTAACCACCTGCGGCAATCCTGCCGAGTTCATGCCGGAGGTCATCCGGATTTTTGGAACAGACCCGTCCGCGTGCGTAAGGAATAATACAGTACGAGCAGAATCGGTTGCAGCCATCTTCTATTTTTACGAAAGCGCGTGTCCTTTCAAAAAAGCGGTTGACTTCTATGGGTTCAAAAGTTCCCTTGTGAGGAATAATGTCAATAATACGGCGGTGAGTTGATAAAAATTTTTGAATATTGGGCAAAAGCGACGACCGGTTAGAATTTCCAAGAATTATATCCGCTTCGGTCAGTTTAGCCGCTTCTGCTGGAAAAGCCTGCGGCAGACATCCGGACAGCACAATCACGGCATCCGGGCTTTCCCGGCGCGCTTTGTGCAGTGCATGGCGCACCTTACGGTCACTCATGGCTGTCACTGTACAGGAGTTAATCAGAATAACGTCACTTTCGGCGGCAGAGGAACAAACGGAAAAGCCTGCAGAGGAAAGTTCGTTCAGCATAGCCTGTGATTCATATTGGTTGACTTTGCAGCCAAGGGTAATGGCAGTTACATTCATTTGTTCACCTTCAATAAAAATATATATTTTGTTTTGTGATTGGTGAAAATCTATAGCCATATTATACATTGACCAATTATTAAAAATAGATTATATTGTGAGTATAACAGAAATGAAACACGGAGGGAACTGTTATGTACACAACGTCGATTCTTTTATCAAGTATTGAATCTGTGAAGAAATTTGTTACGCTGACCAACAGTTATAATTTCCCGGTTGACTTGGTAACGGACAAGTACAAAATTGATGCAAAATCCATCATGGGTATTTTCAGTCTTGATTTGTCCAAGCCTCTGACCATTGAAGTTGATGACAGCGGCGATACCAAAGGAAATGCAAAAGAGTTTATTCATCAACTTCAGCAATTTCAATGTGAAAAGGTTCCCAACAAAGTTTGATTAAAATCCGGCGTAAAGCCGGATTTTAATTTTATACGCTTTCGTATTTTTGTGCCAGCAAACTCCAGCGCTGAAAAAGGGCGTCATTATCTTTTTTCAGCTGTGCAATACGTTCGGTCAGATCCATGGTGGCTTCGTAATCGCATGCTGTCTCTGGAACGGCTAACTGATTTTCCATTTCATTGATTTTCTTTTCTGATTTGTCGATTTGTGTTTCCAGACGGTTCATTTCCGCCTTTTCATGGCGGATCAAGGCCTCTTGTTCTTTTCGCTTTAAATAATCACTTTTACCAGAAGACTGCTTTTTTGTTGCGGAAATCTTCTGAGTATTTAAAGATTCTGTGTAGCTGCTGTAATTTCCGGCAAACGATTCTGCTCCAGAAGTGCTAAGGCTGTAGATTCGGTCGGCCAGTTTATCAATCAGGTATCGGTCATGCGAAACAATCAGAAGTGTACCTTCATAGCCTTGCAGCGCGTTTTCCAGAGCTTCGCACGATGCAATGTCCAAATGGTTTGTCGGTTCATCCAAAAGCAGAAAATTGTCACGCGACAGCATTAACCGTAAAAGGAGTATCCTCGCACGTTCTCCGCCGCTTAGCGCCGAAACCGGTTTGAATACATCATCACCCTGAAACAGAAATATGGCCAGGGCATTGCGGACTTCGGTCTGACTCATTGCCGGATAATAATCCCAGATTTCGTCAATCACTGTTTTGTCTGGTCTCAGCCCTGTTTGCAGCTGATCGTAATAACCGGTCTCAATGCCTGCTCCGAAACGGACAGATCCGGCAGACGGACGGTTAATTCCTAGAAGCGTTTTTAGCAGGGAAGTTTTTCCGCACCCGTTCGGACCCAAAAGAAAAACCCGTTCCCCGCGGTGAATCTCCATATTGACATGTTCAAATAATTTATGATTTCCAAATTGCAGTGCCAAATCCTCAACCTGGATGACGTCGTTGCCGCCTCGCTGGTTGATACCGAACTGAAATTGGAAATGCTTGTCCTGTTTGTCAGGTTCCACAAGCGTGTTTTTCAGCCGAGAAATGGCTTTCATTTTGCTTTGGGCCGTTTTATAGTTCCGCTCTTGGTTCCAGCGCCGCTGCTGCTCCACAACACCTTCCAGTCTCCGGATCTCTTTCTGAGTATTTTCGTATTTGCGGTTTGCAGACAGTTCCAATTCGTCCCGCTGAGCCAGGTAAGAAGAATAGTTTCCGGTAAATACTCTGAACCTGTGATTTTTCAATTCAAAGGTGCGGTCAGTCGTTTGATCCAAAAAATAGCGGTCATGTGAAATAACCACATAGGCACCGGAATAGCCGCGCAAAAAATTTTCAAGCCATTCAACGGAAGAAATATCCAAATGGTTTGTTGGTTCGTCCAGCAGAAGGAGATTGGCTTTTCCAAGGAGCAACTTGCCAAGCTGAAGTTTTGCCCGCTGGCCGCCGCTCAGGGAGCCGACGGGCATTCGCATCTGCTCTTCCGAAAATCCAAGCCCCAGCAAGGCAGCATGGGTGCGGCTTCGGAATGTCAGGCCTCCGGATTGGTTAAAGCGTTCAGTCATCGATGTTTGCAGGTCAATTAAAGACTCTGAGTTTAGGGAATTGGATTGCAGACGATTGGTGATTTGATCCAGCTTTTGTTCCAGCTCCAAAAGGGAGGCAAAGACGCTTAATACTTCATCGTATGCGCTTCGATCCAGATTGCGGCAGACATATTGTTCCATATATCCCAATTTTGTTTTTCCAGCCCGGCTGATATTCCCTTTGTCTGCGGATAATTCTTCCGTTAGAATGCGAAACAAGGTTGTTTTTCCGGAACCGTTAACGCCAATAAGGCCAATCCGATCATTTTCTTGTATTTCAAACGAAACTCCTTCAAAAACAACATCCGTTCCAAAATATTTTCCAAGTCCGCTTGCACTTAATAAGGCCATCCTGATATACCTCTCCTGTTATGTAGAATGCGGAGCGCCAGAAGACGGCTCCGCAGTTGGTTCTTTCTTTGCTATTATAACGAAAGTGCACCGTGAAATCAAGCAGATGGCTTTACAGATACTGTTTTAGGGCTTGGATATTTTGCTTTTCGGTTTCCACATAGTTTTCAGCCAGCTTTTTTGTTTCCAGATCGCAGTCTTCCAGGTGATTCATGGTTTTTGTCATGCTGATGATGCCCATAACAGAGCCGTTAATCATCATTTCCGAAATCCTCTGAGGACTGTGGTGGAAGAACGTATTTATTTTTATCGATCCGCGCATCATTCTTCGGGTAACGTTGCTGATGCTGTGAGGTTCTGTACCCTGCAGCTTTATCATAGCGGCGGCTTTTTCCGATGTGTTGATATAGTTTTCATCTTGCTTTTTAATTTGGCTCCGCAGTCCCCAGTCTGTGGTTTCAGGCAATATCAGTTCAGAAGCTTCCATCCCTACCCGGCAAATTTGGTATAGCTGATTTAAGGTTTTCTTCCGATCGCTTGTGCTTTGCATGGCTTTTCATCCCCTCCCGGTATGCTTTTTACTTGAAACAGAAAAAAGCAGAAATTGTAATCTCCTGTTTTTATTTAATTTTATCCAATTTCAAAAACAATTAAACCAACTGATAAAGATAAAATACTGGAAATACAGCTGCGGCGTTTACTGGACAAACAATGGTATACGGAATATAATATTTTGAGTTGCCGGAAATCTGATTCTTCCATTCTACCAATTCTATTTATGCGAGGTGATTTCGTGCAGGCTGGAATTTCAACCGCATGCCTATATCCAATGCTTTTAGAAGATTCGTTTTCCCAGCTGATCAATTTGAATTTTCGGTGTTTTGAGGTTTTCCTTAATACATGCAGTGAATTCGGGGAACCATATCTCAAAAGATTAAGGCGGATGGCAGATAACAGCGGAAGCAGAATTCGCTCCCTTCATCCGTTTACGTCTGGTTATGAAAATTTTCTGCTTTTCTCCGACTATGAAAGACGTTATCGCGATGGTCTTGAGTTTTATAAACATTATTTTCACGCATGCAACCTTTTGGGGGCGGACTTGCTGGTGCTGCATGGAAAAAGGAGTGACAAGCCCGGCATTTCCGACAGAGAGTTTTTTGAGCGTTATAGCAGACTGTATGATCTGGGCCGGACTTTTGAAGTGACAGTTGCACAGGAAAATGTAAATCTTTACCGAAGTGACGATCCTGAGTTTATCAAAAAAATGAAAGTTGCCTGCGGAAAGAATTGCGCTTTTGTACTGGATGTGAAACAAGCAGTCCGCGGAGGCACGGATCCATTTCTTCTTTGCGAGGCAATGGGGGAACAGCTTGCCCACGTTCACATTAATGACAATAATGCCGTTTCAGACTGTTTACTTCCCGGCTTTGGGTCTATGGATTTTCCTAGACTTATTCGGCAATTAAGGCGCCAGAAATTTAACGGAAACTTGATTATTGAAGTATACCGCAAAAGTTTTGGAAAATTGAACGAGCTTGTGACGGCAAAGCAGGTTGTTGAAAGCCTGCTATAAAATTAGGGCGATACTTGATATTTTTCATCAAAATATGATATTATGATACAAAACAGGCAGGGGGGTAGGAGAAATGAAGTGCCCATATTGTGGATACAGGGAAAGCAAAGTGATCGATTCTCGGCCGACTGACGAGGGTGAGCGTATCCGCAGGCGGAGAGAATGCTTGAAATGCTCCAAACGTTTTACAACGTATGAGGTGATTGAAACCGTTCCTATTGTAGTCATTAAAAAGGATAAATCCCGCGAAACATTTGACCGGAACAAATTGCTGAACGGTCTGCTGAGAGCTTGCGAAAAGCGTCCTGTTTCCATTGAGACGCTGGAAAAAATCGTTGATGAAATTGAATCCATGCTTCAAAATTCACTGGATCGAGAAGTTCCATCCAGTTTAATTGGAAAATACGCAATGGAAAAGCTGAAAAACATTGATGAAGTGGCTTATGTGCGTTTTGCTTCGGTTTACCGTCAGTTTAAAGATATCAATTCCTTTATGGAAGAACTCAGCCGGATGATGAAAAGCAAAAAAGCAAAATAGCAATAAATGTCCGTCGCAGCCGCCGATTTTATTTTCTGGCGGCTGCTGTGTTACTTGGCTGCTCGGTAAAATTGTTTCCAAATTGTGAAAGTTGACGATCGTTCGGATATTAGAGAGGAAGTACTTTACTTTGTCAACTGCTTATTGTAAAATGAACTGAACAGGAGTGTTGAATTTGCAGCCAAAATATAAGAGAATTTTATTAAAGCTAAGCGGAGAAAGTCTTGCCGGCCCGCAGACACATGGAATCGATTTTGATACGGTCTTAGAGATCTGCAAGCCGGTTAAAACATGCGTAGAGATGGGTGTACAGATTGGAATCGTTGTCGGCGGCGGCAATTTCTGGAGGGGCCGTTCCAGTGGAACAATGGACCGCACGCGGGCCGATCACATGGGGATGCTTGCCACAACTATCAATGCGTTAGGTGTTGCGGACGCGCTGGAACAGCTGGGACTGACCGTACGGGTTCAAACCGCCATTGCCATGCAGCAAATTGCTGAACCGTATATTCGCAACAAGGCCGTGCGCCATTTGGAAAAGGGAAGGGTGGTTGTTTTCGGCTGCGGAACCGGAAACCCGTTTTTTTCAACAGACACAGCGGCAGCCTTGCGTGCGGCAGAGATTGAAGCGGATGTTATCCTAAAAGCCACCATGGTTGACGGTGTATATGACAGTGATCCCAAAAAGAACCCCAATGCCGTTAAATTTGATTCATTAACCTATATGGATGTCCTTAATAAAAATTTGCAGGTAATGGACAGTACAGCGGCCTCGCTGTGCCGGGATAATCATATTCCGATACTGGTATTCAGTATTGACGATCCGGAAAATATTGTAAGAGCGGTTTGCGGAGAGCCAATTGGCACGATTGTAAAGGAGGAACTCCCATGAAAGAAGTTTTGGAAGATGCGGAGAAACGCATGAAGAAGAGTATTGCCGTGCTGTCATCAGATTATAAATCCATCCGTGCAGGGCGGGCAAACCCTGCCGTTTTGGATAAAATCCGCGTGAACTATTATGGTGCGCCAACACCCATCAATCAGCTGGCTGCGGTTTCCGTCAGTGAAGCGCGGGTACTGACCATTCAGCCTTGGGACATGTCCATTTCCCGGGAAGTTGTCAAGGCAATCGAAACTTCTGACTTAGGCATCAATCCTCAGTTTGACGGAAAAATCATCCGCCTTTCCTTTCCGCCCCTTTCAGAAGAAAGACGGCGTGACTTGGTAAAGGAAATCAGCAAAATGTGTGAGGACTGCAAAGTCTCAGTCCGCTCCATCCGAAGAGACACCATGGAGAAGCTCAAATCAATGGAGAAAAAATCCGAAATTACGGAGGACGACCTGAAAAGTGCAGAAAAGAAGACTCAGAATTTAACGGATGAATATTGCAAGGAAGCGGAACAAACCTGCGAAGGCAAGAAAAAGGAAATCATGGAGATATAAAACATTATGGCAGAGAGAGTTTTACCACAGCATTTGGGAATCATAATGGACGGAAACGGCCGTTGGGCGAAAAAACGCGGTTTGCCGCGATCGGCTGGGCACGCAGCCGGCGCTGCTGTATTTAAAAATATCACCCGGTATTGCAGTAAAATTGGAATAAAGTATTTGACGGTTTATGCGTTTTCTACGGAAAACTGGCGTCGGCCTCAAGATGAAGTCCTTACGCTGATTAAGCTTTTCAAGCAATATTTAAATGATGCTTTGACCAACTTTCTCGGAGAAAATGTAAGAGTGTGTTTTTTAGGGGACACTTCGGTTTTTGATCCACAGCTTCGGCAATTAATTGCCGAAACCGAGGAGGTATCTTCGAAGAAAACCGGCATGGTCCTGAATGTTGCTCTGAATTATGGAGGCCGTGCGGAAATCGTTCGTGCCGCCCGTTTCCTTGCCCAGGAGGTAAAAGACGGGAAACTGAATCCACAGGACATTGATGAGAATTCTTTTTCTGCCAGAATGTATACGGCCGGTCAGCCTGATCCGGATTTGATCATCCGCCCAAGCGGCGAAAAACGGTTGTCTAATTTTTTGCTTTGGCAGTCGGCCTATGCGGAATATATTGCTATGGACGTTTTATGGCCTGATTTTCGTCCGGAACATCTTGAGCAGGCTCTGGATGCTTATGCCAAACGCAACCGGCGGTTTGGGGGGATTTAGGTGAAAGCTCGAGTTACATCGGCAATTACTCTGACTTTTTTCCTGCTTGCGATTGTTGTGTTTAATAAATCGTTTCCTCCGGCATTAAATATTGCGATTGCACTTGTTTCCGTATTGGGTGTCTATGAGATTATTTCAGCGCTTGGTCTCGCAAAAAACTGCATTCTGATGATTCCCAGTCTTTTGTTTGCAGTGGCGTTTCCATTTTTAGAAACTTCATTCGGACGGGAAATTGCTTACTTTGTATATACAGTTATTATTTTTACAGCACTGATCATTTACCATTCCTGCACAACTTTTCGTGAAGTCGGCGTAATTTACAGTATGTCACTGATGATCCCGACAGCTCTGGAAACAATTGTGGAACTGCGGACACTTGGCGGAAAACACGGAATGTTCTACGTCATTATCGCGATTTTTTCCGCATGGATTTCGGATATGGGCGGATTTTTTGCCGGTAAATTGTTTGGAAAACATAAATTATGCCCGGACATCAGCCCCAAGAAAACGACAGAGGGCGTTATTGGCTCGTTTGTCTTAAATATTGCTGCCATGCTGCTGTTTGGCTATGTGTTTGAGGCTATCAACTATTCCAGCCATATTCGGGTATCATATCTGGCATTAGTATTGATCGGTGTATTTGGTACAGTTTTGTCCATTTTGGGCGATTTGAGCTTTTCCCTTATCAAGCGCAGCTGTCACATCAAGGATTTCAGCGAAATCATTCCGGGACACGGGGGAATTTTGGATCGATTTGACAGTGTGATTTTTGAAGCGCCGTTTGTTTATCTTTTGGTTCAGTTTTTACCGATTGTAAAATAATTACTTCCTATCTGCAATAAAATATAATGGGTGAATTATTTCATGAAAAGATGTCTGTCCATTTTGGGTTCTACTGGTTCTATCGGACGCCAGACGATTGACGTTGCACGCAGGCTGGGTTTAAAAATAAATGCCCTGGCAGCAAACCGAAACGTCCGGCTTCTGGAAGAACAGGCACGGGAGTTCCGTCCAAGGCTGGTAGCAGTGTCCGATCCTTTGGCGGCCAAAGAGTTGAGAACAGCGATAGCCGACCTTCCCGTAAGAGTGGAGGAAGGAACGGACGGTCTCTGTGAGGCGGCTTCGGTTCCAGAAGCTGATCTCGTCTGCAATTCCATTGTAGGAATTGCAGGATTGATACCGACCCTTGCTGCTATTCGCGCGAAAAAGGATATTGCGCTTGCCAACAAGGAAACACTGGTTGCTGGCGGAGAGGTCGTTATGAAAGCGGCCCACAGTGCAGGAGTTCAAATTCTGCCGGTTGACAGCGAACATTCCGCCATTTTTCAATGCCTTCAGGGCTGTCCAGAGAAAAAGGAAGTTAAGCGGATTATTCTGACAGCTTCTGGAGGCCCTTTTTTTGGAAAAACGAAGGAAGAACTTCAGACTGTTACACCGGATCAGGCGCTGCACCATCCAAACTGGAGTATGGGACCGAAAGTCACCATTGATTCCGCAACCATGATGAATAAAGGCTTGGAAATCATCGAGGCTTCCTGGCTTTTTCAAATGCCGGCTTCAAAAATTGACGTACTGGTCCAGAGGGAAAGCGTGATTCATTCCATGGTGGAATATCAGGACCATTCTGTCATTGCTCAGCTCGGCGTACCGGATATGCGCCTTCCGATTCAATATGCCATCACTTTTCCGGAGCGAACTGTTTCCCCCGTAAAGTCTCTTGACTTTACGAAATATGGGAAGTTAACGTTTGCACGTCCAGACGAAGAAGCTTTTCCCTGTCTGTCAGCCTGCAAACTGGCACTGAAGAAGGGCGGACTGGTTCCGGCTGCCGCAAATGGGGCAAATGAGGCGGCAGTTCAGCTCTTTTTAAACAGAAAAATCCGTTTTACGGATATCAGCGATTTGGTTTTGGATGCTATGAATCATCAGCCGGATAAAAATACCGATATTACTGTGCGGGATATACTGAATGCGGATGCTGAGGCACGCAGATTTGTTTTGAATTCTGTCGGCGGAAGGTGAGGGTGATTGTCATAGTTAAAGTTATTTTAATCATTATAGCGGTTTTGCTGTTTGGCTTTATGATTTTTATTCATGAATTCGGTCATTTTTTTACGGCAAAATTGTCTGGAATCCGTGTCAATGAGTTTGCAATTGGTATGGGTCCTACACTGTTCCATTTTCAAAAGGGAGAAACTAAATATGCCTTGCGTCTGTTTCCAATCGGCGGTTTCTGCGCCATGGAAGGGGAAGATACTGACAGTCCGGACAACGGGGCATATAATAATAAACCAATCTGGAAACGCATAATTGTTATTTCAATGGGTGCTATTATGAACATCCTGTTTGGCCTTGTTCTTATGATGATTATTCTTGGTCAGGAACCGGCCTTTACTTCAACAACAATAGCTCAGTTCACTAAGAATTCCGCTTTGCAGAGCGCGGGTCTGAAAACCGGGGACACATTTGTTTCCATTGATCACTATCGGATCCGTGGTGATAAGGATCTGAATTTTGCACTTGCCACCGCCAATCCGGATTCCGTAGATATTGAGATCAACCGAAGCGGAAAATTACTTCATTTTGACGACGTCAAATTTCATTCCCAGATTTTAAAGGGGAAAAAGTATGTCACAATTGATTTTTATGTTCTGCCAATCCGAAAAACGGCAGGTACATTGATTCAAAAATCTGCACAGGACACGGTTTCCACGGTCCGAATGGTTTGGTACAGTTTGCTTGGGCTTCTTTCCGGAAAATTTGGGCTGAATGATATGGCTGGCCCGGTGGGAGCCGCAGATGCCGTAGGTCAGGCTGTTTCGGCCGGGTTAAAGCAAAGCTTTTTAAGCGGGCTGAATAATGTACTGTATATTATGATGCTTTTTACCGTCAACCTGGGTGTGTTTAATCTGATTCCTTTTCCAGCATTGGACGGCGGAAAACTGTTCTTTTTAATTATCGAAGCAATCCGTCGCAAACCGATCAAAGCGCAATATCAGGTTGCTGTTGAAACAGTAGGTTTTGTCCTTTTGATGGGATTCATGCTGCTGGTTACGTACAGCGATATTCTTCGGCTGGTAACCGGAAAGGGGCTTGGTGGATAATGCGTATTTCCCAGCAGGTTACTGTCGGCGGTGTTCCGGTTGGAGGCGGCGCAAAAATAACAGTTCAATCCATGTTAAACACGCCTGCCGGGGAAATTATGACGGCTGTTCAGCAAGCGGAAGAACTGGAAAAAGCCGGCTGCGAAATTCTTCGTGCCGCTGTTCCGGATGAATCGTCAATCGAGTTAATTCCCGCTCTTAAAAAAGCCGTTCACATTCCGATTGTTGCGGACATTCATTTTAATTACCGGTTAGCGCTGGCCGCCGCTGCCGCCGGGGTAGATGCCATCCGTATTAATCCAGGAAACATAGGTTCCAATGACCGGGTAAAAGCAGTGGCGGATGCGTGCCGGGAACGGGCAATCCCCATTCGCATTGGTGTGAACTCTGGTTCCGTCCGAAAGGAAATTTTACAGAAATACGGCGGTCCTACTCCGGAAGCCTTGGCTGAAAGCGCTTTGTATCATGCGTCACTGCTGGAGAAATTCGGTTTTTCAAAGATTGTGCTTTCCATAAAATCATCTGATGTCAATACCATGATTGCTGCAAATGAGATCGTTGCCAGAAAATGCGATTATCCGTTGCATCTTGGTGTTACGCATGCCGGAACAGAACGGACGGGCTTAATTAAATCATCCATCGGAATCGGTACCTTGCTTCGGGAAGGAATCGGAGATACAATCCGTGTATCTCTGACTGCTGATCCTGTTCAGGAAGTCCAAGCTGGAGTAGGTATTCTGAAAGCCCTCGGCCTTCGCGGGGGCACAAAAATTATTTCATGCCCGACGTGCGGCAGAACGCAGATTGATCTGCTCAAAATAACGGATGAGGTGGAAAAACGCCTTTCCAACTGTAAAAAAAATATTACGGTTGCTGTTATGGGATGTGCTGTAAATGGGCCGGGAGAGGCGCGTGAAGCCGATGTTGGAATTGCGGGAGGAGACGGCTGCGGTTTAATTTTTAAAAAAGGCCAGGTTCTCCGCAAAGTGCCCGAAAGCGAACTGGTTGACAGCCTCATGCAAGAGATCGAAAATTTATGAAAGAAGCTGTTCCATTGAAGAATTTCAGAGATTTTTTTGCCTCTTACATAAATACCGAAAAATTCCCGCCGCAAGTTTGCGACGGGAAAATTTCATCACTCCAAATTGATTCGCATAAGCGGACCCTTTCTGTTCAGGTGCATTTTTCGTCTCTTGTCGAAAGGACGGTGCTGTATGCCATTGAGAAAGAACTGACATCATGCAGAAGTCTTCAGCTAAACGGCGCAAGCATCCATCCGCGATTCCCAAAAGAGTGTTTTTCTGCCGTGTATTATCCAAACTTGGTTTTGGAGCTGAAGCGGCGGGAGGCCAGCATTAACGGAACCTTGCAGGGTTCTGCCGTACGTTTGGAAAATGACTCTATGATAATCACCCTCAGTCATGGAGGCAGTGATCTGCTGCAATCCCGCCACGCGGATCGGATCCTTTCCAAACTGATTTTAGAGGAATTTGGAATTGTAATGCCGGTCAAGTTTGATGGGACACTGACCGTTCATGAATCTGATCCAGTCTATATTGAACACAAGAAAAAAATTGAAGAGAAAAAGAAACGCGACGCCTTGATCGACAGCGTTGCTTCCTACCAGGCAGACTTCCAAAAGAAGGATGGTCCGGCGGCGACTGTCAGCGTCCGGACTGAGGAAACGCTTTTTCCCAGTATCATACAGGAAAGTGCGAGGGAACTTTACGGGCACATGCCAAAAGCAAAACCAACTCCAATTTCACAAGTTACACCCGATATTGGCAGTGTAACAATCTGGGGAGAAATCTTCTCTGTGGATCGCAGGGATACGCGCGATAAACAGCGCAGAATTTATTCGATCAATATCACGGATTATACGGGTTCCATAACCTTAAAAATTATAGAAATGGTTTCCCAATGCAAAATGTTGGACACGCTTTCCAATGGAATATCTGTTCTGGTCCGAGGAAGCGTGGAATATGACAAATATGACCACGAAATTGTGGTGCGTCCCAAAGGAATTGCGACCGTACAGCAGGTAAAAGTAGCCGACAGTGCCCCTAAAAAGCGGGTGGAGCTGCATTTGCATACGAACATGTCCGCCATGGACGGTGTTAATTCTGCCGGCGATTTAGTCCGGCGTGCGGCAGAATGGGGCCATAAGGCTGTTGCCATTACGGATCATGGTGTGGCACAAGCGTTTCCTGATGCTATGAACGCCGCAGAAGACCTCGAAAAAAAGGGCCGATCCATCAAAGTGATTTATGGGATTGAAGCCTATTTTGTCAATGATCTGGTTCCGGCGGTTAAGGGAAAAACCGACAAGACATTTCAGGATGAGCTTATATCTTTCGATATTGAAACCACCGGCCTTAGCCCAATCAGTGACCGGATTACCGAAATCGGTGCCGTCCGTATTGTAAATGGTGCTGTTGCGGATTCGTTTGATACTTTTGTTGATCCGGAGCGTCCAATCCCTCCAAAAATCACAGAACTGACCAGTATCACCAATGAGATGGTACGAGGTGCTCCAAAAGAAAAAGAGGCCATCCAGTCTTTTTTTCGATTCTGCGGAAAAAATGCCGTGCTGATTGCTCATAATGCGGATTTTGATACATCTTTTATCCGGATGGCGGCAAACCGCAGCGGGATGGAATTTTCCAACACGTACATTGATACGGTCCCCATGTGCCGCTCCCTGCTAAAAGGCATTAAAAACTGTAAACTGGATACCGTTGCGAAATATTTGAAACTGGATGATTTTCATCATCACCGTGCATGCGACGATGCGGCGGTTCTGGCGAAAATTTTTCTCTGTTTGCTGCAGCGTCTGACCGAAGACACCAAAGCCAGAAAAATTATGGATATCAATACATCGCTCGCCGGCGGGGATATCAAAAAGATGAAATCCTACCACATGATTATCCTTGCCAAAAATAATATCGGCCTGAAAAACCTGTATAAACTCATTTCAAAATCACACCTCGATTATTTTTACCGAAATCCTCGAATTCCGAAAACAGAATTAATCAAACACCGCGAGGGTTTGCTGATTGGAAGCGCCTGTCAGGCCGGTGAACTCTATCAGGCGGTTTTTTCCGCGCAGCCTTGGCCTGTTTTATGTGATATCGCATCTTTTTATGATTATCTGGAGATTCAGCCGCTTGGAAATAATGAGTTTATGGTTCGGGAGGGAATGGTGCCGGATGAAGAAAAGCTGAGAGATTTCAACCGGACGATTGTAAAACTTGGCCAGAAGTTGAATAAACCGGTTGTGGCCACGTGCGACGTTCATTTTATGGATCCGAAAGACGGAGCTTACCGAAAAATCTTAATGGCTGGACTTGGCTATAAAGACACGGATCATCAGGCACCGCTCTATTTGCGCACAACAGATGAAATGCTGGAGGAATTCTCATATTTAGGCAAAGAAAAAGCCTATGAAGTTGTTGTAACCAACACGAATTTAATCGCAGATCAAATTGATCGGATCCGCCCTATACCGTTGGGGACATTTCCGCCCTTTATTGAGGGTGCCGAAAAACAACTGACGGATATTACATGGACAAGGGCAAAAGAAATCTATGGAGATCCCCTCCCAAAAATTGTAAAGGATCGCCTTGACCGTGAACTTGGCTCGATTACCAAACATGGATTTTCCATTTTGTATATGACGGCGCAGAAGTTGGTGGCAGACTCCGTTGCACACGGTTACCTGGTTGGCTCGCGTGGTTCAGTCGGTTCCTCTTTCGTCGCCAATATGGCCGGCATTTCAGAAGTTAACCCGTTGCAACCGCATTATGTCTGTCCAAAATGCAAGCACAGCGAATTCATTACGGACGGCAGTGTTGGCAGCGGCTTTGACCTGCCTCCCAAAAAATGCCCAGTCTGCGGAACAGAGTACAACCGGGACGGCCATACTATTCCATTTGAAACATTTCTCGGCTTCGACGGGGACAAGACTCCTGATATTGACTTGAATTTTTCCGGTGAATACCAGTCCAGTGCCCACCGCTATACGGAAAAACTGTTTGGTAAGAGCAATGTGTTTAAGGCCGGTACAATTGCTACGGTTGCGGATAAAACTGCAATCGGCTTTGTGAAAAAATATGAAGAGGAAAAAGGCATTGTCATGCACCGTGCGGAAGAACTTCGCTTAGCTGCCGGATGCACTGGGGTGAAACGGACAACCGGGCAGCATCCGGGCGGCATGGTCGTCGTTCCCAAAGGAATGGATATTTTTGATTTCTGCCCCGTGCAGCATCCGGCCAATGATCAACACTCGGATAGTATTACAACTCATTTCGATTTCCATTCCATTCACGATACCATCTGCAAGCTGGATGAACTTGGCCACGATGTTCCCACTATTTACCGGTACCTTGAACAGTATACCGGAATTCCGGTTATGGATGTTTCTATGAGCGATCCACAGGTCATGTCGCTGTTTACGTCTACCCAAGCACTCGGCGTTTCACCCGAAGACATTGATTCCAAAACAGGAACATTTTCGCTGCCGGAAACCGGAACCAGTTTCGTGCGCCAGATGCTGATGGATTCTAAACCGAAAACTTTCTCCGATCTCCTTCAGGTATCCGGTCTTTCGCACGGCACAGACGTTTGGCTGGGCAATGCGCAGGAATTGATCAAAAATGGTACTTGCACCATTTCGGACGTTATCGGGACACGCGACAGCATTATGACTTATCTGCTTGGAAAAGGTCTTGAACCTAAAATGGCTTTTAAAATTATGGAAATTGTCCGTCACGGCAAAGCTCCGGCGAAACTGACCGGCGATTATATCCAGGTTATGAAAGACCACGGCGTTCCGCAGTGGTACATTGATTCCTGTATGAAGATCAAATACATGTTTCCGAAAGCGCATGCCGCTGCTTATATGATTTCCACTCTGCGCCTTGGTTGGTATAAGGTCCATCGTCCTGTGGAATATTATGCCGCTTACTTCACCGTGCGCGGTGAAGATTTTGACGGCGCCGTGGTCATTCAAGGTCGGGAAGCGGTTCGTAGGCGTATGAATGAAATTGCGATGAAAGGGAAGGACGCCTCAGCTAAAGAAGGGGCCGCCTACGCTACTTTGCAGATTGTCAACGAAATGCTTGCGCGCGGAATTGAAGTTCTGCCCGTTGACCTGTATAAATCGGATGCCAAAAAGTTTTTGGTAGAAAGCGGTAAAATTCGAATGCCTTTTCTCTCACTTGCCGGTGTGGGGGAAGCCGCAGCCAATAGTCTCTTTGAAGCAAAAAAACAGGGTTCATATTTATCTGTTGAAGATTTACAGGCACGTTCTAAGGTTTCTAAATCGGTGGTTGAAACCCTTTCACAGGCTGGTGTCCTTTCTGATTTACCGCAGAGCAGTCAAATGACGCTCTTTTAGGTCCCGGCAAAAATTCCTGTTCAACGTTTTACGAAAACAGGTTGACAGGACTAGTTTAGCGTGCTATTATGGTAGCATGTTAAAGCAAAGGCTGGGAATTCTATGACAAAATACAGCAGAATCACACCGGAGGGGACAAAGGATTATCTTTTTGAAGAATGTTCGGTGCGCCGGGAAGTTGAAAACACACTGGCCGGAGTTTTTCTTTCCCACGGTTTTCATGAAGTCGTAACGCCGGGGCTGGAGTTTTACGATGTTTTTGATCCGGATTTTTCCGGAATCGGGCAGGAAGTCATGTACAAAATGACGGATCGCAAAGGCCGGCTGCTGGTGATGCGGCCGGATTCCACGATTCCAATCGCCAGGCTGGCTGCCACTCGGCTGCAAAATCTTCCTAAACCGATCCGGCTGTTTTATAATCAGCCAATTTACAGAAATCATCCTGGCTTAACTGGACGCAGTAATGAAAATGTTCAAACGGGAGTTGAATTGCTGGGTGCCGACGGTTTTCGGGCTGATTTAGAGACGGTTTCGACTGCGGTGGAAGTTCTTTCTCAATGTATCCCGGATTTTCGGCTGGAACTTGGGCATGCTGATTTTTTTCGTATTCTTTCCAAGCAGCTTCCGGTTTCAGATGAGAGCAGGGAAAATATCCGCCGTGCAATCGGTACAAAAAATTACACTGTCCTTCATGAAATGCTCAGCGGAATTAATTCCCCGCAGGCCCGTGCTCTGATGGAACTTCCACACCTGTTTGGAGGGGAGGATGTTTTTGAGAGGGCGGCTGCTGATTGTCCCAGAGAGCTGATCCCTACACTGGATTATCTGCACCGGCTTTATCATGCCCTTTCTGAGTATGGCTTGGGCAGCCGGCTGATTGTTGATCTGGGCCTTGTGCAGAGAAATGATTATTATACCGGCGTTGTGTTCAGCGCTTATGTGGAAAACTGTGGAGAGTCCGTTTTGCTGGGAGGCCGGTATGATCATTTGGCGGAACATTTTGGCCCTTCCATGCCATCAATCGGATTTGGCGTCAATGTGGACGCGGTGTCCCGGGCAATTCTTGCACACAGATCCGATTGCCGCATTGAGCCGGCTGAAGTGCTTATTCACGGGGAAGATGGGTATGAAGTTAAGGCGCTGCGATATTTTTCAGAACTGATGAAAAAGAAAGTCCGGTGTGAAAACAGCGTTTTCCGAACGCACCGGGAAGCACTTGCTTACGCAAATGAAGCCGGAATTAGGCAGGTCGATTTTGTTGGGCCGGATATACAAACGGTTTTAACCGGGAGGAAGAAATGAAACCTCTGAGGATTGCCCTTACTAAAGGGAGATTGGAAAAGGATTCGATTGCTCTGCTGGAACGGGTTGGATACGAATGTTCTTCCGTGAGGAACAAAGGCCGGCGGCTGATTTTTCCGGCTGGTGGAAATAGGCTGGAGTTGGTGCTGGCTAAAGCGGCGGATGTTATTACCTATGTAGATCAAGGGGTATGCGATCTGGGTGTGGTCGGAAAGGATACGATCCTGGAAAAAGGCGGCATTTTTTATGAAGTTCTCGATCTCGGTTTCGGAAAATGCCGGTTTGCGCTTGCCGGTCCAAAAGGCAGGGATTTTTTCGGCGGGTATTCTTCCCGAATCATTGCTTCCAAATATCCTAATTTTTCTGCCAGTTATTTTGAAAAAAAAGCAATGGATGTCCGCATTATAAAAATCGAAGGTTCGGTGGAACTTGCCCCCCTGCTCGGTCTGGCTGATGCCATTGTTGATCTTGTGGAAACCGGAACGACTCTGAGAGAAAACGGACTGGAAGTTATTGAATACATCTGTGATATTTCTGCCCGCTTAATCGTAAATACCGCCAGCATGAAACTGCGCAAAAAAGAAATTGATGAACTGATTGGGAAGCTGGAACAAGCAGTTTCCCGGCCGGAAAAAGCGGAGGAAGACGTGCCATGATACAGGTTTGGAAGGAAAAAGACGGCTTCGGTGAAAATTTTGCCGCTCGGATAAAACGCCGAAACAGAAAAGCGAATCCGAAAGTAGAGTCATCAGTGGCAGAAATCATCAGCCGTGTCCGGGAAGAAGGAGACCGGGCCGTCCGTGATTATACTTTGAAATTTGACGGATCTGTCCCAGAAAAAACGGAGCTTTTCGCCGACGATATTCGCCGGAGTGCAAAACTTTGCAGCCCGGATTTTTTGGCATCCTTGCACCGCTCTGCGGAAAATATCCGCGATTTTCACAGACGGCAAAAACAACAAAGCTGGTTTGAAACCCGGGCCGATGGTGTTGTTATGGGTCAGCGCGTTTGCGGCCTGGCCAAAGTTGGAATATACGTGCCGGGCGGAACGGCAGCTTATCCGTCTTCCGTTTTAATGAATGCCATTCCGGCTAAAATAGCAGGTGTAGGCGAGATCATTATGACAACACCGCCGGCAAAGGGCGGTCAGCCCAACCCGGCTATTATGGCTGCCGCGCTGGAAGCAGGCGTTGACCGGATCTTCCAGATCGGAGGAGCACAGGCTGTTGCCGCGCTGGCTTTTGGGACGGATACCGTGCCGGCGGTAGACAAGATTGTTGGTCCTGGAAACATTTATGTCGCAACCGCGAAACGAATGCTGTTTGGAACGGTCGGTATCGATATGGTAGCGGGGCCGAGTGAAATTTTGATTCTTGCGGATGAAACGGCAAACCCCAAATTTTTAGCGGCCGATCTGATGTCGCAGGCAGAGCACGATGTCCTTGCTTCGGCTGTTCTGCTGACCACCTCGGAGCGAATTGCGGATGAAACAGTCCGGGAACTAAAAAGTCAGATGGATTCTCTGCCCCGGCGGAAAATCATTGAGCAGGCTCTGGAGGATTACGGCGCTGTTGTTGTCTGTGATACTATGGAGGAGGCAATTCAATTTGCCAATGATTTTGCCCCGGAGCATCTGGAAATCTGTGCGGCAAATCCAATGGAATCCTTGGGACATATCCGGAATGCAGGCTCCATTTTTCTGGGCAACTATTCTCCGGAACCACTGGGGGATTATTTTGCGGGTCCAAACCATGTCCTTCCAACAGGCGGTACGGCACGTTTCTTTTCTCCGCTTTCCGTAGACAGCTTTATTAAAAAATCGAGCTTCCTTTATTATACAAAAGATGCACTCAGCCAGGCATCGGATGACATTGCGGAGCTGGCAAAAGCAGAAGGACTTACGGCGCATGCAAATTCTATTCAGGTGAGGTGTGGTAACAATGGCCTATGAACTCAATTCCAAGCTTCAAAGTTTAAAACCTTATCAGGCAGTCCAGGGAAATTATCGAATCCGCCTGGATGCCAATGAATCGTTCCGGCTTCCTCCGCCGGAGCTGGTTTCCCGGATAGAAGAGGCGATCTCTGCCGTTCCGTTTAACCGTTACCCGGATCCGTATGCAGCTGAACTGTGCCGTGCCTTTGCTGATTATTATAATGTCAGCCCAGAAAATGTTGTTGCCGGAAATGGATCGGATGAACTGATTTCCATTATCTGCGGAACTTTTCTTATGAAGGGGGAACGCATGATGACGCTTTCTCCCGATTTTTCTATGTATCATTTTTACAGCAGTATCAATGAGGCGGAATGTGTAGAGTTTCGGAAAAATGAAGATTTTACAGTCGACATTGATAAGGTGATTGCAGCGATTCAGGAAAAACATATCCGTCTTGTCATATTTTCCAATCCCTGTAATCCAACTTCAAAGGGAATTGTGCGCGCAGATATCCGAAAGCTGGTAAAATCAGTTGAAGCCCTTGTTGTCCTTGATGAGGCTTATATGGATTTCTGGGATCAATCCATGCTTGGAGAAGTGGATGATTTCGACAATCTTATTATTCTTCGCACATGTTCCAAAGCATTCGGAATGGCAGCGATCCGGCTTGGATTTGCCGTTTCCAATCAAAAGCTAATTCGAGCCATCAAAGCGGTAAAATCGCCTTATAATGTCAACGCACTGACTCAGACGATCGGTTCCATTGTCCTTCAGCAGAAAAATTGGGTACAGGCTTCTATCCATAAAATCGTTGCATCTAAAAGTGCCCTTTCGGAAATGCTAAAATATGTTGAAGAACAAAATCCAGAAAAACTGCAAGTATATGATGGAGTAACGAATTTTGTCCTTCTCAAGGTTTCCAGGGGGAAGGAAGTGTACGACAGCCTATTGCAAAAGGGGATTTCTGTGCGCTTTTTCAGGGAAGGTAATTACCTCCGTGTAACAGCCGGGACTATGGAAGAAAACCGAGAGTTTGTTAGCGTGCTGAAGGAGTCCCTTTAACAGCATCAGAAGGGAGAAGAATTATGCGGATATCGGAGCAGAAACGGAAAACCCTTGAAACTGACATTTCCCTGCGGCTTTGCCTGGACGGAGGGAAAACCAATATTTCAACGGGTATCGGCTTTTTTGATCACATGCTGAATTCTTTTGCTGTACACGGTGGGTTTGGACTGACCGTCCAGGCAGCCGGCGACACTTACGTGGACTGTCACCATACGGTTGAAGACACCGGAATCGTTTTGGGAAAGGCTTTTGCGGATGCTTTGGGGAACCGTTCCGGAATTTCACGGTTTGGAAGCGCCTGCATTCCGATGGATGAAGCGCTGGCGTTTGCCGCTGTAGATATCAGCGGCCGGCCGTTTCTTGTTTTTCAAGCAGACTTTCAGCAGGATCGCATCGGGGAATACGATTCCTGCATGACGGAAGAATTTTTTCGCGCTTTCGCCGTCAACGCCGGAATGACTCTCCATGCCCGGGTAGAATATGGACAAAATGCGCATCACCAGACCGAGGCGCTGTTCAAAGCGGTTGCACATGCTGTCAGAACGGCGGTTGAACCTTCAGGGACGGGTGTATTGTCTGCCAAAGGGTGCCTGTAAAAGGCTGCAAAAGGAGACCAAAGGAGATCTATATGATTTTAATACCGGCAATTGATTTAAAAGACGGTCAATGCGTCCGTTTACTGCGCGGCGATTATGCTACTGCACATCAAGTAGCCGACGATCCGGCCGCAGCGGCTTATACTTTTCGCGCCGAAGGCGCAGAATGGCTCCATGTAGTTGATTTGGATGGTGCGAAAGCAGCAAGACCGGAAAACGAAGAGAACATTTTTCGAATCAGAGCTGCTTTCGGCCGGGACGTAGAAGTCGGCGGCGGAATACGAAACTTGGAAACAATCGAACGGTATCTGCAGCATGGAATTTCCCGGGTGGTTTTGGGGACTGCGGCGCTTCAGAATCCGGAGTTCGTTCAGAAAGCCGTTCAGCAATACGGCGGCCGAATCGCTGTGGGCATTGATGCAAAGAAAGGTATGGCGGCTCAGGAGGGCTGGGAACATATTTCCAGTATAACCTATCTTGAGATGGCTAAAAAAATGGAACAGATAGGCGTAAAGTATCTTATCTTTACAGATATTAGCCGAGACGGCACTCTCAGCGGACCAAACCTAAATATGCTTGATGCTTTGAACAATGCCGTATCCTGCAAAATTATTGCAAGCGGTGGCATTTCCAGTCTGAAAGATATGAGTGATCTGCTGGATCTTGGCGTGTACGGTGCAATTTGCGGGAAGGCTTTATATTCCGGCGACCTCAGTTTGCAGGAAGGCCTTGCTCTTTGTGCGAAAGGAAATAATCATGACTGAGAATGTAAAGCAAAAGGCCTTGATAGAGCAATTTTTTCAAAAATCCGATCTTCTTCCCGTCATTGTGCAGGAATATGGAACCAACCGAGTTTTAATGCTGGCCTATATGAATCGGGATTCATTCCAAAAAACACTGGAAACCGGATACACATGGTTTTACAGCCGCAGCCGGAAGGAACTTTGGAATAAAGGTGCAACTTCCGGTCATTATCAAAAAATCCGTCAAATTTACGGGGACTGCGACAGTGACACTCTTCTCGTCCTTGCTGAGCAAACCGGGGCTGCCTGTCACACGGGACATCACAGTTGTTTTTTTAATGAAATCTGGAGGGATACTGGTGATTGACATTTTTGCGGAGCTATATCAGACAGTGCTGGAACGAAAATCCGAAAAACAAGAGAATTCCTATACCTGCTATCTTTTTGGGCAGGGAATTGACAAAATTCTGAAGAAATGCGGGGAAGAATGCAGTGAAGTAATTATCGCCGCTAAAAACGGCCGAAATTCGGATACTGTAATGGAGATTTCTGATTTACTGTACCATCTGACCGTATTGATGGCTGAAGAAGGAATTAAACCGGAGGATGTGGAAAAGGAACTTGCCCGCCGAAGTCAGAAAACCGGAAACTTAAAAGCTTTTCATCAGGTTGACAGAAATACTTGAACAGAAAAAGCGCTTACAATTGTAGAAATATTTTGATTGACGTCCAAAATGTGTTATAATATAAATGATTGAATTGATATTTTTAAAAATCCGGGGTGATAAAGTGCCGGCAGCTATTGCTCATTATCTGTTAGCGCTGAAAGCGCTGGAACAATATCAGAAAGATCAGAAGGAAAACGAAATTTCCGTCCAAAAGGATGCTTATCTTTGGGGTGCCCAGGGGCCGGATTTTTTGTTTTACGACCTGCCTTTTCCATGGAAACACGGGAAAAGTTTGAATATTCTCGGCCGAGTGCTCCATAAGTCTAATCCGACGAATCTTCTTTCATGCATGCAGGTCTATGCGGTCGACCATAAAAGCGATAATTCCGTATTATCTTATTTTTTAGGATTTTTATGCCATTACAGTCTGGATCGCACGGTGCATCCTTATATTTATTTTCAGATACAGTCTTTGCGAAAAAAGTATCCACACTGTTCAGATGCTTTTTTGCACTGTCAGATCGAATCAGCGCTAGATGTAATTCTTCTCCGTCATGAAACGGGGGAAATTCCGACTGAATTTAATCTAAAAAAAACCGTTCCAAAAAATAAAGATGTCATGAATATGATTGCAGTACTATATAGTTCGCTTTTGCAAAGCCTTTTTTCAAAAAAAATCCCGGAAAAATCCGTACTGCGGGCGGAGCATATCTGCCGTTTTACAGCAGGGCTGCAAAATGATCGGACAGGCCTTAAAAAACTGCTGTTCACAAATTATGAAAAGAAGCATAGTAAATTTTTATGTTCTTGCTTTTTTCGCGGAATTTTGGAAAGTGACGATTTTGACTACGCTAATATTCTGGAATCGCCTTGGAAATGGCCGCTAGAAAGCGGCCGGATGCGAAATGAAAGTTTCTTCTCATTATTTGAATCCGCATGCTCGGAAAGTGTTCAATTTATGAAAGAAATTTTTTATGAAAAAGATTTTGAAAAGATGACAAGAGGCATTCCATTTTCATAAGGAGAAGATATCAATGAAGAAAATCGCAAGCTTTTGTGTCGACCATACAAAATTGAAACCTGGAATCTATCTTTCAAGGATAGACGGTGATATTATTACCTACGATATCCGCATGAAAAAGCCAAATACGCCGCCGTTTCTGTCAAATGGATCGCTGCACACGATTGAGCATTTATTTGCTACCTTTGCACGCAATTCGGAATATGCTGATCACGTGATCTACTTTGGCCCTATGGGCTGTCGGACAGGTTTTTATTTTTTACTAAGAAATGTGGATAAAGCAGATGCTGTTCAACTGATCATTCGGATTTTTCGGCAGATTGCGGATTACAGTGGAGAGATTCCAGGAGCTACCGCTTCGGAATGCGGAAATTTTCGGGAACATGATCTTTCGGGAGCAGTAAAAGAGGCAAAAGCATATTTACCGGTTATTCAAAATTGGAACGAACAGATGCTGGAATATTAAAGTTTTATTAGAAATATCCTTTCAATGGGTTGCAAAATAGTTACATTTGTTGTATGATAAAAGCCATAGATTACAAATTGTAATGATTTGCAACATTCAGAAAGGATATTTTTCATGCGGTCTGGATCAAAGAAAAAACTTGAACGTACATCTTTTTTTCAGATTTCTGTGGTCGGCTGCCGATTTTTATATATTGTTGGCATTCAAAGTATACGGATCAGCAAGCGAGCTCGGAAAAGAATCCAGTTATTTTTTTTACCAGTTAGTTCTTTTGCCAAACATCTATATTCTTCAACGCTTGGAGAACAGCTGCATCGAATCCGCCATGAAATTGCGTCAATTCGTGACGGATTTAACGTTGCAAAGACAAGGCTGTCCCATGCCAGGCATGAGAGTTTTGGGTGTGCAGTTTTGGAATTTTTTCAGATTGTGCGCAGAAGCTTTGTCCTTCATCGTAATTTTGTGTATTCTTGTTTGAATTTTGCGGTTCCGGTTTTGTCAATTCTGCTTTTATTTTCTGTTATCCATTTTTGGAATGGCGTCCCTTTTGGTCTGGTCTTGACAAATAAAGGTGAAACAATTGCCTCCATAGAAAGTGAAAGTATTTATGAAAAAGCAGCGGAAATGGTCAATCAGCGGATGGTGCATAATACAGATCAAACCGATGTAAAAATTGATTTTAAACCTGTATTTCAACTGACAACCGAAGTGCCGTCCGGCTATGCGACTGCTGAAGCCGTTTGTGACCGTTTAATTAAACAATCAAATGGGATTATTGAGGAAGGCTGCGGCCTTTATGTTGATGGAAAATTTCAGGGTGCTGTGAAAAGCAGTGCCGATATGAGATATATACTGCAAAATTTTTTAAATTCTGCGAAGGGCAATGATACTGAAACCATTGTAAAATTTTCTCAAAACGTTGAAACTGTAAATGGTCTGTTTCCAACGGCGGCGTTGATCAGTACGAATCAAATGGAAAAAACCATTGGTCAAACAAAAAATACTGTGCAGACATATACGGTTCAAAAAGGGGATACGGTTTCATCCATTGCTAAAGCAAACCATATGACGATTTCGGAGCTGAATGCGCTCAATCATAATCAACTGGGCGATTCCATCCATCTGGGTGACCTTATTGTTCTTAAAGTAGGGGTCCCGATGCTTTCAGTTGAGTTAATTAAAACTTTGACGTATGAACAGGAAATTCCTTATAAGACTATTACTCAGAATGATGACACAAAATATACCGATTACTCAAAAATAGTAATCAATGGTGTAAATGGAAAGCAAAGATGCACCGATAAAGTCTATTCAATTAATGGAGTAGACACCAAAAGGGACACTATTTCTAAGGTTACTTTGCTTGAACCGGTCAATAAAGTAGTTTTAACAGGAACGAAGAAGAAACCCAAAAATCAGAAAGGGATTGCAACTGGAAAATTAATGTGGCCAATTCCTTCCATCCATACCATAACTTCTTATTTTGCGTGGCGGTGGGGAAAATTTCACACTGGCATTGATATTTCTGGCTCAAATGCTTATGGAAAGATTATTGTCGCAGCGGATGGCGGAGTTGTAACCCTTGCCGGAAAAAATGATGGATATGGGAATTGTGTCATTATAAACCACAGAAATGGAATCAAAACACTCTATGGCCACTGCAGCAGTCTTTTGGTTTCTGCTGGCCAGCAAGTTTCGAAAGGGCAGGCCATTGCTAAAATTGGAAGTTCTGGCCACTCAACAGGGCCGCACTGTCATTTTGAAGTCATTAAAAACGGTCAGAAGGTAAACCCTTTAAGATTTGTTTCACCATAATATTTTTTCTGATGGAAATTTATCAAAACCGTGTTTTTCGGCCATAAAACAAGGGTTGATTATATTGACTTTTTTAGTTTAGTGTATTATTATTTACTTAGTATTTCCGGGTTTTTAGAATGTGCTTGTGGTAAAGATAGTAAAGATAGTATAGAATATTTTACCACAGGCTAATATTTGTGTAACAAAACCTGTATGAACTGTTTATGAATTTTCTTTTATCTTTTTAATAGTCTTCTTTATCATAGCACTAAATATTTTATGAAAATCTGTTATACTATATTAGTGTTTTGATTTTAGATTGGAGCGTACCGCATTGGATAAATTCGTTATTAAAGGCGGCAATCGCCTATCAGGTGAGGTAAATATCAGCGGTGCAAAAAACGCCGCTATTGCGATTATTCCGGCCACTATTTTATCAGACGGCATATGCCGAATTGAAAATGTACCGCAAATTTCAGATGTGACTTCTATTACAAGAATTTTGTATGATATGGGGGCAAAAATCCGTTGGGCTAATAAATCCACTCTTGAAATTGATTCTTCTTCTATTAAGACTTACGTTGCTTCAGAGGAATTAGCAAGGCATATGCGCGGCTCGTATTACCTTTTAGGAGCGCTTTTAGGGCGCTTTCATCATGCGGTTGTTACTATGCCGGGTGGTTGTGATTTCGGTGTCAGACCGATTGACCAGCATTTAAAAGGTTTTGCGGCCTTGGGGGCAAAGTATCGGCTGGAAGGCGGTATGGTTGATGTTTCAGCGGATCGCCTTGTGGGGAATAATATCTATCTCGATGTAGTATCTGTTGGCGCAACAGCCAATATTATTTTGTCTGCTGTAAAGGCAGAGGGCGTTACGGTCATTGAAAATGCTGCAAAAGAACCTCATATTGTAGATTTGGCCAATTTTTTAAATTCCATGGGTGCTGATATCCGTGGAGCGGGCACTGACGTTATCAAAATATATGGAGTCCAGCATTTAGGCGGGACAACCTATTCCATTATTCCAGATCCAATCGAAGCGGGAACTTATATGGTGGCGGCGGCGGCTACCAAAGGGGACGTTTTGGTCAAAAACGTAATTCCTAAACACTTAGAGTCCATTTCCGCTAAATTAGAGGAAATGGGAGTACAGATTGACGAATTTGACGATTCTATCCGTGTTCGCAGAGACGGCAGATTGAATAAATGTAATATTAAAACAATGCCGCACCCTGGTTTTCCAACAGATATGCAGCCACAGATGGCTGTTTTGCTTTCGCTGGCAGAAGGGACCAGCATTATAAATGAAAGTGTATGGGATAATCGTTTTCGCTACGTAGAAGAATTAAAGCGCATGGGGGCGCAAATATCGGTTGATGGCAAATTGGCGGTGGTGGAGGGAGTAGAACACCTTGATGCTGCTCCAGTAAAGGCTACGGATCTCCGTGCAGGGGCAGCATTGGTAATTGCGGCTCTATGTGCTCATGGAACAACACAAATTGAAAATATCCGTCAGATTGAGCGCGGATATGAAAATATTGAATCTAAGTTGAATCAGTTAGGTGCCGATATAAAACGCATTCATAAGGCTGAAGAAGAAACTGCACAGGCAATATGAGTGATGAGCGGTTTGTTCTGCTGAGGATTGGCAAGAGAGCCAATCCTTTTTTGGAGGGATACAATGGCAAGATTTTGCCCGCTTTTCAGCGGAAGCAGTGGCAATAGTTATTACATAGGATCAGCCCAAGAAGGAATTTTGATTGATGCTGGACGTTCAGCAAAACAGTTAACCAATATGCTGGAAAAATGTGAAATTAAAATATCAGCAGTAAAAGCTATTTTTATTACTCATGAACATTCCGATCATGTGTCTGGTTTGCGTGTATTTGCGTCTCGTTTTCATTTACCAGTTTATGCATCTGCCGGTACTATGGAGGCCCTTCAAGCAATTGGATGCCTGAATGATAAATTCTCCAGCAATGTCATTCAATCAGAAGGGGTGGAATGTGCCAATATGAAAGTTAAACCATTTCGCATTCCGCATGACAGCGCAGAATGCGTTGGTTACAAAGTTGAAACAAGTGACGGACGGGTGATTTCCCTTTCCACCGATTTAGGATTTTTATCCGAGTCGGTCAAAAATGAACTGGCTGGTTCCGATATGGTCGTTTTGGAATCTAATCATGATGTTGGCATGCTGCAAAATGGTCCTTATCCATACCCTTTGAAGCGCCGAATTCTTTCCAATGGCGGACATCTTTCCAACAGCGACTGTTCCTCGGAGTTATATCCCTTGGTGAAAAAGGGGACGACGCGGTTTGTTCTTGCCCATTTAAGCGCTGAAAATAATACTCCGGAACTTGCCTACCAGACGGCGCTTTGTTCATTGACCATGTCTGGTTTGAAGCAGGGAAAAGATTTTGAACTTTATGTTGCACCGAGAGCCAATACATCCGGAAAAATGATCATTTTTTAAAATTTTATGATAAAAAGAGCCGCTGCAAAATGAAAATTTGCAACGGCTCTTTTTGAAAATCATCAGAAACAAATGCCCTTCTCCATGACTTTCATTACTTCTGGAAAATCCGAAGCAGTAATCAGCATGGAAATATCAATTTCCGAAGTCGTAATTAACCGAATATCTGCATTGGCACTTGAAACTGCCTCAAATACTTGAGCGGCTATACCGGGCGTATGCACCATGTTTGGATCGTATACGGAAATTTTACAATTTCCACTGCTGACGATTGCTTTGATTTTAGCTTTGTCGCGCAGTTCACACGTAAAACTTAATATTTTGTCAAGATCATTATCAGCAATGGTGAAAGAAACCGAGGTGTAAGCACCATGCGTTGGTGACAGCGAAATCATATCCACGTCAACGCCAAGCTGACCGATTTGGCGAAAAACATCCGTTACAAAGCCCAATTCAGATGGGCAATTTTGCAGCGTGACCAACGTAATATCCGTGGATGTAGAAATTTTAGGAGATACCGTCATATCAGTTTCCTCTTTTCCATTCATTTGATCATATCGGACATTCTGTAGAGCCCTGGGGCCTTTTGGATTAAGAAAGATGCTGCATGCAGTGCGCCAAGAGCAAAAATATCCTTCGATTGTGCTGAATGAGAAATCGTCAGCACCTCCTGCGGCCCAGCGAAAATTACATCATGTTCGCCAACAATTGTGCCCCCACGAATTGAATGAATACCAATTTCATTATGTTCACGCTTTTTGCGCTGAGAATGCCGGTCATAAACATAATGCATATTAGTTTTCAGAACGGAAGAAATACCGTCGGCAATCATTAGAGCTGTTCCACTCGGTGCATCAACTTTTTGATTGTGGTGTTTTTCAACAATTTCAATATCAAAACTGTCTCCTAAAACTTTTGCTGCCGTTTTAGCGAGTTCAATCAGCAAATTTATCCCAAGTGACATGTTGCCAGAAAAGAAAATTTGTACTTCTTTTGAGGCTGCTTCAATATCTTTAATTTGTTCCTTGCTGTATCCTGTAGTGCACAGAACCAAAGGCACATGGTGATGGGTTCCATAAGTCAGCAGGGAGGGGAGAAGAGAAGGATTTGAAAAATCAATTAATACATCTATTTTGCGGTTGATTTCTTCCGGTGCCGAAAAGATTGGAATAGGGAACGCATTTTCTTTTCTTGAATCGACTCCGGCAACAATATGGTATTCTGCAGAGCCGGTTGCACATTTTAAGAGCACGTGCCCCATTGTTCCGCAGCAACCGCTTAATATAATTTCCATACTTTTAACTTCCTTTTGCAATTAACAGATCAATCCGTATTGATCCAGGACCTGATGGAGCTTTTGGGTGTTTTCAGCACTTAGTTCTGTCAGCGGGAGACGGCATTCACCGCAGTCCCAGCCTGCCATCTTCATCGCAGCTTTCACTGGTATTGGATTGACATCAATAAAAAGAGCATTCATTAATTCCAGATATTTCAGAAAAGCATTCCGGCTGGCTTCTATGTTTCCCTTGAAATAGTCGTGGCAGATATGGCCCATCTGCTTTGGGATTAGGTTGGCGCTTGTTGAAATAACACCTTTTCCACCCAGCGAAAGGATTGGAAGGGTCAGATTGTCTTCCCCGGAATACATAGTCAGATCGTCACCGCATAGAGAAATCGTTTTTGCGGCGGCGGCAAGATCACCGCTTGCTTCCTTAGTTGCCACAATTCTAGGGTGTTTCGAAAGTTCCTTATAAGTTTCAGGCTTAATAATGCAGCCGGTGCGGGAAGGGATATTATATAGAATAATTGGAATACGGACACGATCGGCAATATAATAAAAATGTTTTACTAAACCGGCCTGCGAAGTTTTATTGTAGTATGGAGTGATTAGTAAAAGTCCATCTGCCCCCAAATCCTGCAGCGCGAGGGATAGATCAAGAGCATACCGGGTGTCGTTGCTCCCAGAACTGGCAATGACAGGAATCTTTTTTTGGACTCGTTTTACGATAAATTCAATAATCCGACAGTGTTCTTCATGGCTGAGCACCGGGGATTCGCCGGTAGTCGCACAGGCTACAATGGCATCCGTTCCATGGCTTAGATGAAAATCCACCAGTTTCCCAAGCATATCGTAATTGACGGAACCGTCCTGGTTCATAGGGGTAATCAAGGCAACGGCTGAACCGGTAAAAATTGTCTCCTTCATTTTTGCAGCCTCCCAGCATACATATAATTAGTCTAGATAACCCTTTGCGCATAGAAGCTCTGCCATCAGAACTCCGCCTCCCGCCGCGCCGCGAAGGGTATTATGAGACAGACAAACAAACTTGATATCATACTGACTGTCCGGGCGGAGCCTTCCAATAGAAACGGCCATACCGTTCTCCAGATTGCGATCCAGTCTGGACTGCGGCCGATCATCTTCACGAAAATAATGCAGAAACTGCTTAGGCGCGCTTGGAAGGCCAAGCCGCTGCGGTTCACCAGTGTAATTTTCCCATCTGGCGATGATTTCATCCAGCGGAATTTTCTTTTCATAGGAGGCAAACACCGCCGCCGTGTGTCCGTCGGAAACAGGTACGCGCAAACACTGGGTTGTAATATTCGGTTCAGTGGCGTTGACAATCAAGCCATCTTTCACATGACCCCAAATTTTCATTGGCTCATTTTCTGACTTGCCCTCTTCGCCGCCGATGAACGGAATAACATTATCAACCATTTCCGGCCATGTGCGGAATGTTTTTCCAGCTCCGGAAATTGCCTGATAGGTGCAGGCTAATACTTTTGTTACGCCTAAATCCAGCAAGGGAGTAACCGCCGGAACGTAGCTTTGGATGGAACAGTTGGATTTTACCGCAACAAAACCGCGCTTTGTTCCCAAACGTTTGCGTTGTGTTTCAATTACCGCAGCATGTTCCGGGTTAATCTCCGGGATAATCATCGGTACGTCAGGCAGACCGCGGTTTGCACTGTTGTTGGAAAAGACAGGGCATTCGGCTTTTGCATAAGCTTCTTCCAGTTCGCGGGTCTTCTGTTTGTCCATATTGATCGCGCAGAAAACGAAATCGACGCGATCCACAATTTTCTTTAAATCTTTTTCTGCATCCAATATTACAATGTTTTTCATAGATGCCGGAATGGGCGTATTCATTTGCCAGCGACTATCAACGGCTTCTTCATAGGTTTTGCCTGCGGAACGGGAGCTAGCTGCCAGAGCAGAAACGGTAAACCAAGGATGATTTTCAAGGAGCGTGGCAAATCTCTGACCTACCATACCTGTTGCCCCGATAATCCCCACATGATATTGCTTCATAAAAAACAAGACCTCCTGCATGATTTTATGATAATTTTTAGAAAAAATATCTAAACATTAAAAAGACCGGTTTAACAACCGGTCATCATAGAAGATGGTTTCAAAGGAACAGCCGAAAGCCAAATACAGGCAATGACTGTCGATAGCGCTCCACCATACAAATGATGACAGTTGAAATGCTGTTTGCAGAACAACCAGACGTCCGCTTGCCGATAAACGATGTCTTCGGCAGATTCCCCTTTTTCTGCCGGTCACAGGCTTCGGCAGCCTCACAGCAGTTATTTATGAAATCCGCGCCTCTATCTCCATATTATTTAAGTGTATAGATTTAAAATAATAATAACATGTATTGCTATTAGTTGTCAATTTATTTATAATAGATTGTAGATTAGATTGTAGATTCAATTGAAATATTCCAAATTAGGAGACGAAATAATGGGACTCGATCTTGATAACCTAAAAAAAAGCGATTTTTACTATGATTTGCCAAAAGAATTAATTGCCCAGACACCGGTTGAACCGCGTGATTCTTCACGGCTGATGACCTTAAACAAAAAGACGGGGGAAATTGGGCATAAGCATTTTTTTGATATTTTGGACTGCCTAAATCCAAATGATTGCCTGGTGTTGAATGATTCCCGTGTCCTTCCTGCAAGATTATACGGCATTAAGGAAGAAACCGGAGCTAAAGTAGAATTCCTGCTTTTGAACCACAAGGAAGGGGACATTTGGGAGGTGCTTACCGGACCGGGTCGGCGTGCCAAACCGGGTTCCCGTTTTACTTTCGGTGACGGCCTGATGAAAGCTGAAGTCTTAAAAATTGTTGAGGATGGCAACCGTTTGGTGCGGTTCTCTTACGATGGCAATTTTTATGAAATTCTGGACAAGATAGGGCAGATGCCTCTTCCACATTATATTAAAGCGGAACTGAAAGATAATGAACGGTATCAGACTGTATATTCCAGAGAAGTCGGCTCTGCGGCGGCACCGACGGCCGGTCTTCATTTCACAGAAGAACTTTTGGATAAAATCAAAGCAAAAGGCGTTAAACTTGCGCGCATCACGCTTCATGTTGGTCTTGGCACATTCCGGCCTGTAACAGTCGAAAAAATTACCGATCATAAGATGCATTCAGAACATTATTATCTTCCTCAGAAGGCGGCCGATATTATTAATGAAACGCGGCAAACGGGCGGCAGAGTGATTGCGGTTGGCACTACCAGCTGCCGTACCCTGGAAGCCGTTGCTGCAAAAGAAGGGTGCATCCGGGAAAGTGCCGGCTGGACGGATATTTTTATCTATCCCGGTTTCCAATTCCGCGCGCTGGACGGTCTGATCACCAATTTTCACCTTCCGGAAAGTACACTGATCATGCTGGTATCTGCTTTGGCCGGTTATGACCATATTATGAATGCCTACCGCGTAGCTGTGCAGGAAAAGTATCGCTTTTTCAGCTTTGGCGACGCAATGTTTATTTATTAGCAATGAAAGTGTGGTGCGCATTACGTTTCGTATCCTAAAGACAGAAGGTTCTGCCCGGCGCGGCGAATTGGTTACCCCGCATGGAACGATCCAGACACCGGCTTTCATGAATGTAGCTACCTGCGGAGCCATTAAAGGCGCTGTTTCCGCACTGGATTTAAAGAATCTTAAATGCCAGGTTCAGCTTTGCAATACTTATCATCTTCATTTGAGACCCGGAGATGAAACAATCCGTAAATTGGGCGGTCTCCAGCACTTTACCCGCTGGGACGGTCCCATTTTAACTGACAGCGGCGGTTTTCAGGTATTTTCTCTTGCTAAACTGAGAAATATAACTGAAGAGGGTGTCACGTTTTCTTCTCACATTGATGGGCATAAAATTTTTATGGGACCGGAAGAAAGCATGCAGATTCAGTCCAACCTTGCTTCCACGATTGCCATGGCTTTTGATGAATGCGTTAAGAATCCGGCAGAATATGAATACGCTCGCCGTTCCTGTGAACGAACTGTTCGGTGGCTGTACCGTTCTAAGAAAGAAATGGTGCGGTTAAATTCGCTCCCCGAAACCCGGAACAGGCATCAAATGCTTTTTGGAATCAATCAGGGCAGCACTTTTGACGACCTTCGGATTCAGTGTATGCGGCAAATACGCGAAATGGATTTGGATGGATATGCCATTGGCGGATTAGCTGTGGGGGAAAGTGCCGAAGTTATGTATCACATTATTGAAACAGTTATTCCTGAAATGCCGGAGGACAAGCCGCGGTATTTGATGGGAGTAGGGACCCCTGGAAATATTTTGGAAGCGGTGAAACGCGGCGTAGATATGTTTGACTGTGTGCTTCCAACCAGGAATGCACGGCATGGCCATGTGTTTACATGGGATGGATGCAGAAATATGTTCAATGCTAAATATCAGCTGGATGATGCTCCTCTGGACCCTGCCTGTGATTGTCCGGTTTGCAGAAATTTTAGCAGGGCTTATATTCATCACTTGTTCAAAAGCGGCGAAATGCTTGCCATGCGGTTGTGTGTTATGCATAATATATACTTTTTCAATTCGTTTATGGAACAGGTGCGGCAGGCTCTGCAAAATGATTCTTTTTCGGTATTTTACAGCGATCATATTTTAAAAACAAACCGAAGAATATAAGAATAGCTTGCAACAATTGTATTTTGTTGATATAATCATAACATTAAATGCGGAGGTGTATTTGTTAAATGACTTTTTTTCTAGCAGCCTCATCAAATAGTTCAGCTGGCCTGTGGTGGACTATCATTTACATGGTAGCCATATTTGGCATTTTCTATCTCATTTTGATTCGCCCTCAGTCAAAGAAGCGGAAAAAAGAAGAAAAAATGAGAAATAGTGTTCAAATCGGCGATAATATAACAACAATTGGCGGCATTGTTGGAAGAGTAGTGGGAATGAAAGAAAATTCCGAAATCCTTATTATCGAAACCGGCACGGATCGCGCAAAGATGAAAATTAAAAAATGGGCTATCGGCAGTGTAGACACCATTCACGATGACGCAGGATAAACGATAAGTCTTTCTCGTTCGGAATATTTTTTACTCCTTTCGAATATGATTTTGACAGAGGCATGAGAAAGGAGCGGTTTATCTGTGAAAAGTTCCAATTCACTTCGTCAAAAACCGGTTCTGACAGCAGTAAAGGCTATTGTGATAGGGGCTGTGTCCGGAGCAGTTTTATGTGCTGTTCTCCTTGCTTTATGCGCGCTGCTGTTTGTTACTGCGGAAAATGTTCCTCAAGATTTTTTGTCTCCTTTTGTTATTGCTGTTTCTGCATTGGGTTCCTTCTTTGCTGGATTTGTAACAGCCAAAATTCTCAAACAAAGAGGCTTAATTTGCGGCATTTTTTCTGGAATTCTGCTGTTTATTTTATTTCTTGTTTCTGGAGTTACCGCATCCCATGGAATTGTATCTGCCGAAACCGGAACGAGGTTTTTAGTCATGTTGCTTTCTGGAGGAATAGGCGGGTTAATCTCGGTTAGCAGAAAGTCAAAACATAAATAAAGACTTCCATTCTTTTTAGGGGAGTGCTATAATAGAATCGGTCGTTTTGAACGAGTTTATTTCATAATAGAAAACGGGGGTTTTACGTTGAAACAGATCAGAACACTGAATCAGGCGAATTTAAAAGAGAGTGCTGTAAAGGGTGGCTGTGGTGAATGCCAGGCTTCCTGCCAGTCCGCCTGCAAAACTTCGTGTACGGTTACCAACCAAAAATGTGAAAATTCCAACCGGTAAATTTTATATTTTTTTTCGTGTAAGGGACAGGGATCTGTCCCTTCTGTTTTGCTTATTCGTCTTAAGGGAGTATAAAATGATTCATAAGTATTCGTTAAACGGTTACAATATAGTAATGGACACAAATAGCGGAGCGGTACATATTTTTGGTGATATCCCGTTTAAAATGTTGGATTATTTGGATGACCGCGTACCGAACCAACCTCCGAAAAAAATGCTGGATGACCTAAAGGGACAATACAGTGATGAGATGATCCAGGAAGCCTACGGAGAAATCCTGGAATTATACCAAAAGGGGCAGCTCTTTTCCACCGACGATTACGACAAATTTGCCGCTCTTTTACGGAGCGCCCCCATTAAATCCATGTGCCTCAATATTGCCCATGACTGTAATTTGCGATGCACCTATTGTTTTGCGGCCCAGGGAGATTTTGGTGGGCAGCGGATGCTGATGCCTTTTCACGTTGCTAAATCTGCAATTGATTTTTTAATTCGGCATTCCGGCGCTCGGCATAATCTCGAAGTGGATTTTTTCGGCGGAGAACCATTGATGAACTTTGATGTGGTCAGACAAACAGTTGAATATGCACGCAGTATTGAAAAAGAACATCACAAGAATTTTCGATTTACCATTACAACAAACGGTATCCTCTTAAATGATGAAAACATTGATTTTATTAATAAAGAAATGTCAAATTGTATTTTATCACTTGACGGCCGCAAAGAGGTAAATGACCGATTCCGCGTTCGGGTAAATGGCAGCGGCAGTTATGATGCTATTGTACCGAAATTCCAAAAGCTGGTGCAGCGCCGTCCGAAAGATAAAGACTATTACGTGCGTGGTACTTTTTCAAAATATAACCTTGATTTTACCAAGGACGTTCAGCATATGCTGGATCTCGGTTTTCGAAAGATTTCTGTAGAACCTGTTGTCTCAGATAAGCGTTTAGATTATGCTATACAAGAAGAAGATTTGCCGCAGGTTTTTAAAGAATATGAACGTTTGTCTCAGTTGGTCATTAAACAGAAAAAAGCCGGTGATGGTTTCGATTTTTATCATTTTATGATTGATTTAGATCAAGGTCCCTGCGCCATTAAGCGTCTGAGGGGGTGCAGTTGTGGAAATGAATATGTTGCAGTTACCCCAACGGGGGATATTTATCCTTGTCATCAATTTGTCGGATATGATGAAATGAAAATGGGTAATGTGCTGAATGATACCATTGATTCAACTATGAAAGACCATTTTTCTGCGGTTAATGTATATACAAAACCGGAATGCGTAAAATGCTGGGCAAAATTTTATTGCAGCGGCGGCTGCAATGCAAATAACTGGCAGTACGAAAAGAGCGTGAATAAACCAAATCACATTTCTTGTCAGTTGGAGAAAAAAAGGATTGAATGTGCCATTATGGTTCAGGCGGCTCTGGCACAGCCAGATAAATAGGAAAGAGCAGATCTGCATAGCTTTAACATAGAAAAGCCGAATCACTCATACAATTAATTAGTGTAGTATGAGGAGTGAGATGTGTGAGTGTTATTCTTGTGCCGGCAAAAGTGAAGAAACATTCCGGATATGCTGGCGATTGCAGAAAAGCAATTGCTGTTGCCGCCAGTAAAAATAGGGCGTTAATTCTGCTTTCAATGATTTTTTTAACCGGAATGGTATTGGGTTCTCTGTATGCAAAAACAGTTGGATTCGAAGCACTGGCCCAAATGGATTTCCTATTTGCAGGGAATTTTAAAGCTCGGACAACTCAACCGTTTGTATCAGCTTTTACAGCTTCTTTTGCCTCAGCATTCCTTTTCGTTTTGGCTTGCTTTCTCTGCGGCCTTTCTATGTGGGGAGCTTTCATGATTCCTCTCATTTTATGTTTTCGCGGATTTGGTTTAGGGTTGACATCGGGATATTTGTATGCTACGTACTTATGGATAGGTATTCTTTATAATTTGGTGGTTATCCTGCCAGGTGCTTTTATTTGCTGTCTGTCTATCTTACTGGCAGCCCGAGAGGGGATCCATTTTTCACGTCTGCTTGCGTCGGGGCAAAGAAAAACCCCGAATGGAACTTCTTCTAGTCTGAAACTTTATATCTTGCATTTTGGCATTATATTGGCTGGAATCTGTTTTGCGGCAGGGATGGATTTTTTGCTTACCGTTTGCTTTAGCGGCTTGTTTTCTTTTTAACAATCGAAGGGGAAAGGGCAAAATGAAAGAATATGGTTTGAAATTTCAGCAATACCTGCGCAATAGGGTATCGAAGAATACTTATGACTCTTATACCCGCGACGTTAAGCAATTTATAGCATTTTTAGAAGAAAAAGGCGTTGAAGATCCCACCAACATTTCCGATGGTTTCATTAACCTATTCGTTGAGCGATTGAAGGAATCTCAAAAATCCAATGCTACAGTTGTCCGAAAAATTGCTTCCATCCGTTGCTTTTATAATTATCTTGTTAGTACAGGACAAGCACAGGTAAGTCCGGTGAAAAAATCTTTGCATCTTGTTTTAGATAAACAAGCAAAAAAATATCCTCAGATTCTAACGGGCAGTGAAATCGAATTGCTGTTATCTTTGCCTGATGTTAAAAAAATCAAGGGCTGCCGCGATAAAGCTATGTTAGAGCTCCTTTATGCTACGGGAATACGTGTTTCAGAACTGGTTGAACTCGACATAGAGGATATCAATTTGCAACTGTGTACTCTTTACTGCAACAGAAAAGGAAAATCCGAGCGAATTATTCCAGTCCATGCCGCAGCTGTGTCGGCTGTTTCAGATTATGTTTCCCGTGTTCGTTCGAAGATGATTGTTCCAGAAGGCGGACAGGCCTTATTTATTAATTTAAACGGTCGGCGATTAACCCGGCAGGGCTTTTGGAAAATTGTAAAATTCTATTCGCAGCAGGCGCATATATCTAAAAAAATCACTCCACAAACACTACGTCATTCTTTTGCTTTACATCTACTGGAAAACGGTGCTGATTTGAAAGATATTCAAAAAATGCTTGGCCATGCAGATATTTCATCAACTCAAGTTTATGTGCATCTGTTAAATGATCATTTTCGGGAAGTTTATAATCAATGCCACCCGAGGGCAAAATTAAATTAGTGAAGTTAGGAGTGATATATTTTGGGTTTATTCAGCTACAATTACGATAGACCAGGCCCCGGGATACGAAAGGATGCCCCGCCTCAAAAAGCAGTACCGCGTTTCTTTTCGATTCTGCAAAGAAAATTTTTTGATTTGATTAAACTGAATCTTCTATTTTGTATTCCAGTTGCCATCATTGCTTTTTTAATCTATCTGCTTTCGAAGTTTACTCAGAATTCCGTTGTTCTTTCGCTGCCATTGATTTTTCTATCTCCATTTATTGGTGGATTAACGATTGTGACCAGAAACTATGCTCGAGAAGAACATGCATTTATTCTGTCTGATTTTATCGATGGCGTAAAAGATAACTGGCGTTCCTTTCTGATAAATGGGATTTTTTGCTACCTAGCTTATCTGATTTTATCTGTTTCGATCCCTTATTATTTTAGCCACAGTTCACAAGGAGTTATATATACCGTAGCAGCAGTTATTTGTACCATTATAGCCTCCTTAGTGATTTTTGGTCAATACTATGTACCCGTAATGATTGTGACATTTGATTTGAAATATAAACAGATTTTAAAAAATTCTTTCATTTTTTCGATCCTTGGAATTAAGCGGAATCTCTTAGTTACTTTGCTTCTGGCAGTTTTGTTTTTCGCCATTTATCTTGCACAGGCAATGCTGTTGACGATCATTATTGTCTTTTTATTTTTTATTTTTCTGTTTTTTTCCTATTGTTCGTATTTAATCAACTTTGCTGTATATCCGCTCATCGATAAAATGATGATTCAGCCTTATAATAAAAAGCTGGCACAGCAAAATAGTCAGGAAAATGATAAAAATAATGAAGATCAGAAAGGCGAAGATTCAGAAGAGACAGAAGATTCTGATGAGAATATTTTTAATGATTCCGATTATAATAATAATGACAACAACGACAACGAAAAATAATGCAATTATTTTTTAATAAGTTTTTTGGAAAATGTATTCTGTTTGACTGAAGCAAGCGGATTTGCTTTTGCAGCGTTTGCCATTTGCACATTGGATACATGAGTGTATATTTCTGTTGTGCCAAGATTTTCATGACCCAGAATATCTTTCAGAACACGTATATCTACATGGCCTTGCTGGTACATTAGAGTAGCGGCTGTGTGCCTTAGTTTATGGACAGAATAGCCAGGACCGCCAAGGTCAATTTCAGCCAGATATTTTTTGACGATATACTGCACGGTTTTCGGGCTGATTCGTTTCTTTTGCTGACTGATAAAAAGTGCATTCCGGTCCGCTAGTCCATCTTTTGGACGCACCGCTAAATATTGTTTGATCGCATCCAAACAGGCTTCGTTTAAGTAAACCATTCGTTCTTTATTGCCCTTTCCGGTAATTTTCATGGTAGCGTTGCTCAGGTGTATATCATTCAAGTCTAATCCCACTAATTCGGAAAGCCGCATTCCGCAGTTGAGGAACAGCACTAAGATGCAATAATCCCGTCTGCTGTTTTTTCCATCCACTTTAGAAAGCAACTCCAAACTTTGTTCCAGCGTCAGATATTTTGGAAGAGATTTTTTAAGTTTTGGTGTTTCCAATTCTTCAACAGGGTTTGTTTCTAATTTTCCCGTTTTATTCGTTAAATATTTAAAAAAACTGCGCAGACTGGAGACTTTTCGGGAACGCGTGGCAGCACTGTTTTTGCGCTCCGTGCTGAGGAAATTCATATATTCAAAGACCTGTGTCAAGTCAATGGTTTTAATGAGTTCTAGATCGACGTCAGAAACAGATATTTTTTCAAAATCTGTTCCGCTGTCGACAAGACCGCGGGATTTTTTTATGTATCGAAAAAATGTTCGTAGATCTAAGTAATATTCCTCAACCGTTTTGGGTGATTTGCCTTTTATCGTGCCAATATAACCGAGAAATTCACGGATAATCGGCGGAGCTTCTGCTAAAAGATGTTCTTGCATATGATCAGATCCTTCAGTAAAAAAGTGATTTTGTCCTCCCCTTAATTATACAAAATATTTATTTTGTATAATTGTATAAAGCGAAATTTGAACCAATTAAATCCTCATATTTTTTCTTCCCTTTTACACCTTTCAAATCTTGCTTTAACCTATTTTATTAGTCTTAAGATTTTTTCTGAGCTACAGTAAGGTTTACCATGTATGATCCAGATACCCAGGAACTGGATGCATTGCTTATTGAAAATGTTGCCGGCATTTCAGTTGGGCCTGAAAAGTTTTCTTTCCCAGACATATCAACTTGGGCTGTAATATTACTATCGGTCAGTTTCGATATTTCTTCGGGTGGACCAATAACTGTTACTGTCAGGCTCTTTGTTTTTACGGATGCGGTTTTTTCAGCACTCAGGTTTTTTACAACTATATTGGAAACCAACATCTTCCTGGTGACCATACCACTTAGGTCAATGGAAACTTTCGCAGTCGGGATATTGCTTAGGTTTTTACAGGTAGATGGCAGTTCAACGTCCGCATCGAAAGTATTATTAGAAAGACTGACGACTGAAAAATCAATAGGATTTAGGCTAATTGAACTTCCAATATTTGCTAATACATCTTTTGGACCTGCAATTTCAATGGTCGACGGCGAAACAGTAATTTGGCTGGGGTTCAGTGAAAGTCCAGCGGGTTTATTGGTAAAAGTCGCAGTAATCGGAATCACTTCCCGCGGTAATACAGGGATGGAAACATCCACTTTTTCAGGATTGATTGTCAAGTCGGCCTTTTCAATTTTGTTGTCATTGGCGTCATACAGATTAAGAGTTTCGGTGAAGTTTTTCGTTTCAGTCAGTGTATCATTGATTTGATATTCAAACGCAGCACGATTCACTTGCACAACTTGCTTTTCAGGTCCTGAAATGGTAACAGCGTCGGCGCTGAGAACCGGTGAACCAACGAAATACAATGGATCAGCTTTGTATCCAGATTTATATTTGATGTTGCTCTCAATCTGAAATGTTTTTTCCCGATACCGATCCACAGAAACAAGTACTTGCTGCGGATAAACAGAGGAAACCGTATAAGCACTTAGGTTGTTCGCGTTTTGTGAAGAATTCCGGACAGTCAAAGGCAGTGTATAGGCTCCTGGTGTAGTAATATTGGCTGCGAGGGGTGCCACAACCTCAAGATCCGCCGCTTTCAGCTGGTTAACAACCATACTATTCCCTTTAACATAGACTGTTGCGGTAGCATTTGTCTGGCTGAAAATTTTCAAACCGTTTGACTGTGCTGTGGTGGAAAGTTTGACCTTAACCGGAACATTGGTAATAGGACGGGGGTGATCCTGCGTGTCCGTAGAAACCATACAGCCCCACAAAATAATAGACGCCAAAACAGAAAAAAATATGACAAATTTATTGTTATAGAACAATCGGCCTAAAATAAATCTTTTATGCTTCATAATTTTTTCCTCTTCCTGATTGAGGGAATCCAGCTTGCCTTTTTCTCGTTTGCCCCGCTTTTTTCTGATAAAAGATAGGATTCCAGTTTACTGCGAAGAGTTTCACGCGTGTAATTTCGTGTAATAATTCCATTGACTACCACAGAAATCTGCCCCGTCTCTTCGGAAACAACAACAACCACAGCGTCGGAGTTTTCGCTCATGCCAATGGCAGCCCGGTGGCGGGTTCCCAACTCAATACTGACATTTTCGTTTTTTGTCAGCGGCAAAATACAGCCGGCAGCATAAACCAAACCATCCCGGATAATCATGGCTCCGTCGTGCAAAGGGGCTTTGTTAAAAAAGATATTACAAATAATCGGCACACTGGGAACAGCCTGAACAATAGTGCCGGTTTCTATAATATCGCCCAGTTTTGTTTGCATTTCAAAAACAATGAGGGCCCCTGTCTTTTGTTTCGACATCTGCGCAGCAGCATCCACGACTGCGTTGACGGCCTGGCGTGTCTGGCGGAGGTGCTTTTCATCTTGACTGGACGTAAAACCAAGCACCCAGCTTTTATGGCCGATGTCTCCACTTCTGCCGATCTGCTCAAGGGCACGGCGGATTTCCGGCTGAAAAACAATCAACAGGGCTATCAAAGTATATTGGAAAAAATAGCTTAGAATTGTTTCCATCATATAGAGATGGAGAAGATATGACAAACCCCACACGACCAGAAGAATCAGAATTCCTTTAACTAGCTGCCCCGCGCGTGTTTCACGGATTAGCTTGATTCCACTGTATATAATGAAAGAAACCAGTATGATATCCAATGCATCTGAAGCACGGAACTGATGAATCATTTGAAGAAATAAGTTCCACACAAGCCTGATTGCATCCATACTTTTTCCCTTTCACACTTTAATAATAAATTGCCTTTTTATTTTAACATATCTCCGAAAAGATTCAAACATTTCGTTTGTAATTTTTCGTAAGGATTTTTCTAACTGACGATATCAAGTAATAAATGTCTGCTTTGGTTGTAAAATAAGACGGACAAACCCGTACGGCGCCGGTATCCAACGTACCCATAAAGCGATGGGCGGCAGGGGCGCAGTGCAAACCTGCTCTCACGGCAATACCATAATGATCCAATTCCCTTCCGACTTCTTCGCTGGGTATTCCGTCCAAATTAAAAGAGAGTACAGGCGCATAATATCGAATGTCCGGAGAAGGAGTATAAAGATGGACTCGATCCATCCGGGAAAATTCCGCATGCAGGTAACGAAGCAATTTTGTTTCGTGTTGGCAAATGTTCTGAGGACCGTGTTGCTGTACAAATTGGATGCCCGCATGCAGACCAGCGATGCCGGGCATATTGGGGGTTCCGCTTTCCATACGTTCCGGCATTTCAGAAGGCTGGGATGCAATGGCAGATTTTGTTCCCGTTCCGCCTTCAATAACGGTTTTGAGTTCAGAGCCATTCGGTGTAATCAGCATACCTGTTCCCATAGGGCCATAAAGGCCCTTGTGACCTGCTACACAGAGGTAATCAATTCCACTGTCTGCTAAGTTGATTGGAAACACTCCCGCAGTCTGTGCACAGTCTACCGCCATCGGAATGCCATATTCGTGCGCAAGGGCAGTAATACGTTCTACAGGCAGGCGGATTCCCCATACATTAGAAGCATGAATGCAGAAAACAAGTTTGGTATTTTCCTTTAAGGCTTTACGAAAAGCGTCAACAGTTTGATCGTTGTCACCCGGGACCACCTGTGCTTCCGAAAATTCCACACCCGTTTCGGCAAGTGCGTGAAGTGGGCGCATGATGGCGTTGTGTTCCAGGCAGGATACCACAACGTGATCTCCGGGTTTCAGGAGCCCTTTCAACACATAATTGGCAGCGTGAGTACAATTCAGTGTGAATGAGACGCATTCCGGTCCAGGAGCATGAAAAAAATCTGCTGCGGCGCAGCGGCAGCGATAGACTTCTTCCGCTGCTGAAAGGGACATTTGATGGCCAGCTCTGCCTGGATTTGCACCAAAGCGATATAGTGCCTTGGCAGCCGCTTCTTGCACAGAACGCGGCTTGGGAAATGTGGTGGCTGCATTGTCAAGGTAGACCATCATTGTCCGTCCCTCCCGGCACGGCCCGAGACAGGGATTCCAGCCATCCGTAAAATTTGTTCCGCTTCATCAGTCCTAACTGGGACATAGATGCCGTAACCACAGCCGCATCCAAGTGTACTGTTCGGTAATCTTTCCACACTCGAACGAATTCCATGCTTCGCCAAAATGTCGCGCCCTTTAATAGCAAACGTTACCGAACCCACTATTATAATAGGCTTGCCCACGACGATTCCCTCCTCTGTCTTTTGGTAACAGGATATGCCGCAGGTTTTCTGTTTGACTATTTTCCTCCAGATGATGATTCAATTAAACAAACGGCGTGAGCTGAAATCCCTTGTAAGGTTCCTGTAAATCCAAGCCCTTCTTCCGTTGTAGCTTTAACACTTACGCAGTCTGAGGAAACGGCACAGGTCTCTGCAATATTTTTGCGCATTTGTAGAATATAAGGCTGTAATTTTGGTTTCTGGGCGATGATGGTCGAATCAATGTTGACAACCTTATACCCTTTTTTCAGTAAAACCAGACAGACTTTTTTGAGCAGCCCTAGGCTGTTAGCCCCCTTGAAAGATGAATCCGTATCGGGAAAAAGAGTGCCGATATCCCCTAGTGCTGCGGCGCCGAGCATAGAATCCATTATGGCATGTGTTAGCACGTCGGCATCCGAATGCCCTAGCAAACCTTTTGAAAACGGAATATTCACACCGCCTAAAACCAGTTTTCTGCCGGCGGAAAACCGATGAACGTCATATCCATAACCGATTCTCATTGCATGCTCGTCCCCTGTTTTAAAATCATTTCAGCCAGCGGAATATCCTCCGGAACAGTCAGCTTTATATTGTCGTAACTCCCTATACATAAATGAACCGGAATGCCGATATGCTCCAAAAGCTGGCAGTCATCTGTATAATCTTTTCTTTTGCATTCTGCCTCTTTTAGTGCTTTTAGATACAAATCTTTTCGGAATACCTGGGGCGTCTGCACTGCCCAAAGGTTTTCTCTTGGAAGAGTGGATACGACATTTTGGTCTCTGTCAACGGCTTTAACGGTGTCCTTAACCGGAACGGCAAGGGCAGAAGCTCCCGTCCGATAGGCACTGCGAACACACCCATCAATCAATTCCGGGCTGATAAATGGCCGGTCTCCGTCATGGATAATTAACCAATCTGTTTCTGGAGAAACTGCGGCTATGCCTGCAGCAACCGATTTTTGCCGAGTATTCCCACCGGAAATAATATGGGAAACCTTTTGGATATCAAATTTCAAAATAGTCTTTTTCATCCGCGCTGTATCCTGTTGCCGGCACACAACTACTATAGAATCAACCGTCTGTGCTGCATCAAAGGCACGTAAAGTATATACGATAACAGGTATCTTATTTAAAAAAAGGAATTGTTTTGAACTTCCCTCCCCCATTCTGGAAGAAGATCCTGCTGCAGCGATAACAGCGCAGCAAATGTCCTTGTTTGGCATAAAATTATTTTCTCCTCCCCTTTTTCTACCTGATTCGCGAAAAAATATTGAATTTTATATTCAGCTGGGTTATAGTATAAATCGAACTAATTAGAAAGATGGTGAAATTATGGAAGAATTACTTTCAAAACATGTTTCAGATTCGGAAACAGAACAAATACAACCGGTTTTTGCTGCACACCTAAATTCGGACAACCGTCTTTTCGGAGGACAGCTCGTCGCATGGATCGATATTGTGGCAGGAGCGGTAGCACAGCGCCACAGCAATCAAAATGTCACAACGGCAGCAATTGATAATCTTCAGTTCAAAGCTCCTGTCCCGGCAAACAGCTTTGTTGTCCTGCATGGCAAACTGACCTGCGTAGGTAGAACTTCAATGGAGGTTCGAGTTGACAGCTTCGTTGAAGATCTTTCAGGGAAAAGGACTCTTGTCAATACCGCTTATCTAGTTCTGGTTGCTCTGGATAAAAATGACAAGCCCACTCCAGTGCCCCGCTTGATTTGTGATACACCGGAAGAAAAGGCAGAATGGGAAGCTGGCCAGAAACGGCGCCGTTTGAGGCAAGACAGACGGATAAAAGACTACTAAAGGGTATGCTTTAATTTACAGCGTGCACGCTGAAGCGCATTATCAGCCGCTTTCGTTGTAATAGACATTTTTTGAGCTATTTCTTGGTAACTGCATCCGCCAACATAGAATCGAAGGACACTTGCCTCCATTGGTGTTAGCAGACTGGCAACCTTATGCCAGACGATTTTAAAACTTTCGCGATCCGAAAGAAGTGCTTCCGGGTCTGTTGAGACATCATTTGACATAGCGCTCACGGCAGAATTATCCGTCTCGTCGTCGCTCAGGGATATTGAATTGTTCAAGGCGTCATTTTTTCGGCCTGCAGAAGCGCGGTATGCCATAACAACCTTATGATAAATGCAGACGCCTGCGTACGTTCGAAAAGATGTTCCATTTTGCGGATTAAAAGTGCGTGCCGCATTTAAAAGACCTAGAAGACCTTCCTGACATAAATCGTCTGCTTCGACGCGTTTTGAATGAAACGGTGCAACTTTTGCCCGGATGACAGACATATACCTGACTGTAAGTTCAGCGAATGCCTCTGAGTTCCCTTGCTGTACAAGTTTTGCAAGTTTTGCATCTGGAAAAACGTATAACGTGGGGTCATGTGCATCAGTCAAAGCGAACACCTCATCGACACATCTTTATTCCCATTTCATCATACCCTAATGTGTTCCGGAAGTCAACCGGAAGAATCAAAAAGGAGTTTGCATTTCTTTGTTCCAGGTATTATAAAAATAGGAGAGGCGACATCATGGTTTCGCAGGTGTTCAGTATGGGTATTTACGGGATGAACGCTTTCCCGGTTGAAGTGGAGGCCGACCTGTCATCAGGGCTTCCCTCTTTTGAAGTTGTAGGCTTACCGGATGCAGCCGTTAAAGAATCGCGGAACCGTGTGCGTGCCGCCATGAAAAACTGCGGTTATGACTTCCCTGTTAGCCGAATTACAGTAAATCTGGCCCCTGCCGATAAACGGAAAGAAGGCCCAATTTACGATTTACCTATTTTAATTGCCCTACTGAAAGCCAGCGGTCAGCTTGATGTCGATTTAGCTGGGAAAGTATTTCTTGGTGAAATTTCTTTAGCAGGAGATGCCCGCCCGATTCGGGGTATCCTCCCCATGGCCATCTCAGCTAAAGAAAACGGGTTTCAAGAGTTATATGTACCTGAAGAAAATGCGGCAGAAGGGGCTGTAGTAAATGGCCTTTCTGTTTATCCGGTAAAAAATTTGCCGTCGTTAATCCAACACTTGACCGGTGTCCATATCATTTCTCCAGTTATCCCGCACCTTTCTGATAAAATATCATCCGCACCTGCTCCGGATTTTTCAGAAGTACGAGGGCAGGAACAGGCTAAACGGGCGCTGGAAATTGCTGCTGCAGGCGGTCATAATGTTCTTCTCATCGGTCCACCAGGTTCCGGAAAGAGTATGCTGGCCAGACGGTTGCCCTCCATCCTTCCCGATATGACGTTTGAAGAATCAATAGAGACAACGAAAATCCACTCCATTGCTGGTACAATTCCTCCAGGTATTTCGCTGATACGCACACGGCCGTTTCGGTCGCCGCACCATACGGTTTCTCCGGCGGGGCTAACTGGTGGAGGCAGTATCCCTCGGCCTGGAGAAATATCGCTTGCGCATAATGGAGTCTTGTTTTTGGATGAACTCCCGGAGTTTTCACGGGCTGCCATGGAAGTTCTGCGTCAGCCGATCGAAAATGGCTATGTCACTATTTCCCGCGCCAGCGGAACCGTGTCGTATCCCTGTTCTGCCATGTTTGTTGCGGCAATGAATCCTTGCCCATGCGGCTATTTTGGGCATCCAAAGCGGCGCTGTACTTGTTCGCCGCAGGCAGTTTCCCGTTATCTTGCTCGTGTCTCCGGTCCTCTGCTTGACAGGCTTGATCTGCATATTGAAGTTCCTCCCGTGGAATATGAGGAGCTGTCATCCAATGAAAAAGCGGAAAGTTCTGCCACAATCAGGGCACGTGTCAATACTGCCCGCGCTATTCAGAACGAACGGTTTCGCGGAACCGGCATCGCTTGCAACGCGCGGATAACGCCGGATCGGCTCCATGATTTTTGCCGGATGACCGAAAAAAGTGATGTCCTTTTAAAAACAGCCTTTGACCGTTTGGGACTTTCTGCCCGCGCGTATGACCGCGTTCTAAAAGTATGCCGTACCATTGCTGACTTGGATCAATCGGAAACCATTCTGCCGCGTCACGTTGCAGAAGCTGTACAGTATCGAAGCCTTGACCGAAAATACTGGCTGAGAGAGTTATGACGGGAAGGTAGTGTTTTTCATTGCCCGTTACACTGTCCATTCAAGGCTGCATGGCCGTTGGAAAGACGACTGCCGTCAACTATTTGAAAAAACATGCGTCCTATGTACACGTCAGCTATGAAAACAATTCCGCAGTCATTCAGACTATAAAAACAAGACATCTTAACAAGAATATTTTTGATGATTACGTGGAAATTCAAAAATTATGGATTCAAAATGAAATCGTTCGTTGGGAAGAAGCTCAAACTCACCGCTGCTCCGTTATGGATTTTGGGGTCGAAGAAATTGAATTTTACACGTGGAATTATCCCAAATCAATCGGCGTTGACTGGAATATTGGGTTAGCACTGCACAAAGAACTGGAGCAGTTAAAACATTGTATGCCGAATAGAATTTTATTCCTTGAGGCCAGTGAAGACACCTTGCAGAAACGCAAAGAAAAAGATACATCGCGTTCCAGAACTTTCTTTGAATATTACATAAAGAATATGATGCCGCTAAAAAAAGCGTGATGCACGGCACACTGGAATGCCGATCGGTTGAATGTGGATCAGCTTTCCAAAAAGGAAACCGGCTGTAAGGTAAAAGCATGGGTGAATTGGTGCATGGAAAATATTGAAAACTGTTAAGACCAGAATAAATAAGTCCGCTTTCGTGTCATGCGAAAGCGGACTTATTTATTCTATAGAATCTAGAACGGCAACGTCCGTCATCCGGCAAAAGCCTCGTTCTGCTTCTTTTTGTAATGGTGGGCTTCCTCCAGCATCATGTCTTTAACCTTCATCAGACGAATCTGCGTTGAGCGTTCATTCTCATCTAGTTTCATGGTAATGTACCGGATATTTTCCTGTAATTCCGGAATCATAACATGTTCCAAAGCGTTGACACGCCGGCGTGTTTTTTCGATTTCCATTGACATTAACTGGCATGACTTTTCAACTTCTGCAAGTTTCAGCATATCCGGCAGAAGATCTGCCAGAGATTTTACGGCGGCATCAAGATCGCCGGATGTAAATGCAAATCCATACGAATAAATATCGTCGGCATCTGGTGTTCGCGTTTTATAATGAAAAACCGGAACTTCTACACTCATAACATTGCGCTCATCCATCTCAAGATAAACTTCCTGCTTGGGAGCCATCAGGGCAACATTGACTTCCTCATCCGGCATAGCGGCTCTTGCAAGGACAAAATTTTGATCGGCGGAGCGAATCCCAGCTTCGACTTTTTCACGGAGCGATTTATTTTCACGAACAAGAATCAGGAACTGCCTCATCAATTCATCTCGCTTATCCTTCAGCAGCTTATGGCCGCGAAGAGCCGTAACGAGCTTTTTTTTCAGGCGCGTCAGTTCCATTCGTGTCGGATTTACATGTGTGGCAGCCATACCATCACCCCTTGGTTCCTGTTTTACCGTAATATTGATCGAGATAGACGTCTTTAATACGCTTCAGTTCACTGCGCGGCAAGATGGAAAGAAGTTTCCATCCCAGATCAAGCGTTTCTTCGATACTGCGGTTGGTATTGTATCCCTGTGAAACATACTGCCGCTCAAATTCGTCGGCAAATTTTGCATACAGCTTGTCAATATCAGTCAAAGCGGCCTCGCCCAAGACCACCATCAGTTCCTTCGCGTCTTTCCCGCGTGCATAAGCAGCAAACAGCTGATTCATGGTGTTGGCATGATCCGCGCGCGTTTTACCTTCCCCAATGCCTTTATCTTTCAGGCGGGACAACGACGGCAACACATCAATAGGCGGTTCAATTCCCTTCCGATAAAGCTCACGGCTTAAAATAATCTGTCCTTCCGTAATGTAACCGGTCAAATCCGGAATGGGGTGGGTTTTATCGTCTTCGGGCATGGTAAGGATTGGAATCATTGTAATGCTCCCCCGCTTGCCCTTTTGTCTGCCGGCGCGTTCATAGAGTGATGCCAAGTCGGTGTACATGTAACCGGGATAGCCGCGGCGGCCCGGAACTTCTTTTCGAGCGGCGGAGATTTCACGAAGTGCATCCGCATAGTTCGTGATATCAGTCATGATGACCAGCACATGCATATCCTTTTCAAATGCCAGATATTCCGCGGCAGTCAGAGCCATACGCGGGGTGGCGATTCTTTCGACAGCAGGATCGTTGGCCAGGTTAACAAACACCACAGTACGGTCGATGGCACCGGAATCACGAAAACTCTGAATGAAAAAATTCGCCTCTTCATATGTGATGCCAATGGCAGCAAAAACCACTGCGAAGGGTTCTTTCGTCCCAATCACGCGGGCCTGTCTTGCAATTTGCGCTGCAAGATTGGCGTGAGGTAATCCACTTGCAGAAAAAATTGGCAATTTTTGTCCGCGAACCAATGTATTCAGCCCATCAATTGCTGAAACACCCGTTTGAATAAACTCCTGAGGATAATTGCGCGCTGCCGGATTCATGGGAAGGCCGTTAATGTCAAGGCGTTTTTCCGGCAAAATCTCTGGACCGCCGTCTATAGGGTGGCCCAAGCCGTCAAAAACACGGCTTAACATATCTCCGGAAACACCCAGCTCCATGCTGTGCCCCAAAAAGCGGACTTTGCTTTCTTCCAGATTAATACCGGTTGAACTTTCAAAAAGCTGGACTAGTGCATTGCCCTCATCAATTTCCAGCACCTTGCAACGCCGTTTTTCACCGTTGGCAAGCTCAATTTCACCCAATTCATTATAGGCTACATTTTCTACACCCTGCACAAGCATCAAAGGGCCGGCAACTTCCTGAATGGTTTTATATTCCCGCGGCATCAGGATTCCTCCTTTCCATTTGCAAGATCTGAAATTTCATTATGGAGATCTTTCAGAATCCCGTCATACTCCTCGTGTATCTGCCCATCTGGGACATATTTAAAGCGGCCAATCCGTTCACGCACCGGGAGCGCAACAAGCGGTTCCACGGGAATGCCCCGGTTTAAACCGTCTTTTGATTCATCATAATAGGTCAGGACCATTTTCATGATCAAATACTCTTTTTCCAGAGAAGAATGCATATCAATATCGTTAAACGCATCCTGCTGCAAAAAATCCTCCCGAATGGAACGAGCCGCTTCCATTTTCAGGCGGTCCGGCGCAGAAAGAGCATCCATGCCAACAAGTCTTACAATTTCATCCAGCTCTGACTCCTCGTGCAAAAGCAGCAAAATTCGGCCGCGCAGCCGCATCCAGTCTTCGTGAACATTTTGGTTGAACCATTTTCCAAGTGTATCGGTATAAAGCGAGTAACTGGTCAGCCAATTGATAGCCGGAAAATGACGCTTGTAAGCTAAGCTGGAGTCCAAACTCCAAAAGACTTTTACAATACGCAGCGTCGCCTGCGAAACAGGTTCGGAAATATCACCGCCCGGAGGTGAAACAGCTCCAATAACGGAAAGGGAACCCTCTCGGCTTTTGGTACCGAGCGTTTTCACACGCCCGGCGCGTTCATAAAACTGCGCAAGGCGGCTGCCAAGGTAGGCAGGGTAGCCTTCTTCGCCCGGCATTTCTTCCAGGCGGCCGGACATTTCGCGTAGGGCTTCAGCCCACCGGGAAGTAGAATCTGCCATAAGCGCCACAGAATAGCCCATATCCCGGAAATACTCTGCAATGGTAATGCCGGTGTAGATAGAGGCTTCACGCGCCGCCACAGGCATGTCGGACGTGTTGGCAATCAGTACTGTCCGTTTCATGAGTGAATAGCCTGATTTTGGATCTTTCAGGGTCGGAAATTCGTTCAGAACATCGGTCATTTCATTGCCGCGTTCACCACAGCCGATATAAACTACAATATCGGCATCCGCCCATTTTGCCAGTTGATGCTGCACCACGGTTTTTCCGCTGCCGAACGGTCCCGGAATAGCGGCCGTTCCACCTCTTGCAATGGGGAAAAGCACATCAATAACACGCTGGCCCGTAACAAGGGGCATATCCGGCGGCAACTTTTCTGAATATGGGCGGCCTCGGCGTACCGGCCATTTCTGCATCAGGGTGACGGGATGCTCTGTTCCGTCGTCTGACTGGATGGATGCCACGCGGTCCAATACCGTGTAATCGCCTTCCGAAATGGATGAAACTGTGCCGGATATTCCGTACGGCACCATGATTTTTTGTATGACAATTTCCGTTTCCTGTACAGATCCGAGAATATCCCCAGCCACGACCTTCTGTCCTACGGTGATGCAGGGGGTAAAATGCCACTTTTTCTCGCGTCCCAGTGCAGGCACCTCCACGCCGCGATGTAGGTTATTCCCTGAAATCTGCATGATTTTATCCAGCGGACGCTGGATACCATCGTAAATACTGCCGATAAGGCCAGGGCCAAGTTCAACGCTTAAGGGAGCGCCGGTAGATTCCACCGGTTCGCCCGGCTTCAGGCCGGATGTCTCTTCATAAACCTGAATGGATGCCCGGTCACCGTGAATCTCTATAATTTCGCCGATCAGCCTTTGACTGCTGACACGCACCACATCGAACATGTTTGCGTCCCGCATTCCCCCGGCGATCACCAAAGGCCCGGCCACTTTTTTAATTGTACCGTTACTCATCATTTCACCTGCTTTATTATGATTCGCCGTTGAATATGATATCGGAGCCAACCGCCTGCTCTACAAATTTCTTTACATTTGCCATTCCAGAACCTGTGTTTCCGGATACACCCGGAATAGGAATGACAGCGGGAAAGGGACGGTCGGCATACTGCGCGATATCCTGCGCAATGGAATCTGCAACGGACTCTGTCACATAAATTACCGCATATCCGTTTTCTGCTAAATGATGCAGTTCACTGGCTGCTTCGGCTCCCTTTGCCACTGGATAAATATCCAGACCAAGCGCTGCAAAACCGTATATACTGTCCCGGTCGCCAAGCACGGCAATTTTATACATACGTCTCCCTCACCCTTTCCCGGACGGAAACGTCCGAAAGTTGGTTCAGCTTGCCTGATAGAATAATCCGCACAATCTTGATTTCATTTTCGCGGGCAAGAAGATACGCCGCAAGAGGAGCTACTGTAAATGGATTGTATTTCTGTGGACGAATCCGTCTGATTAAAAGATTGTCGCACCAGCGTTCAAAAGCCGAAAGGGATTCTTTCAAAGCAGGGACCGCCGAATCATAAGATGTGGCAGTCAGGTAGTCGCAGATTGAGTTTATGCCGGAAACAGCCGCATGCGCAAGGCGTTTTACGTCCAGTGTATGACACGGAGCCAGGGCTCTTTCCAAAAATTCAAGTTTTTTTCCCGTCCTGGCTGCCCGCACCGCAATGCGAATATCTGCTTCGGCAACCGTCAGTTCTGCATATTCCCTGATAACTTCATTTTCTGATTCTTTTCCCGCGGCATAAACGGATTCTAACGCTGCGCGGTCGATAATGACATCGCAGCGCTGACCGTCATGGGTATGCAGCAGCGTGTCAAATGCTTCCTGCCCGGCCGCTTGCATCCGTTTCGGCAGTCTCGAAAAATCGTGTTCCTGCACTGCCTTTAAAATTGTATTTGGAGCCACCGTACCATGGCTGAAAAAGATATGCGGTACTTCCGTCTGCATACAGACTTGTTTGATAGCCGCTTTTAAATTATGAAAATCATTGGTATACAGGAATACGTTAAACTCGGATGTATCTCCTGCCAGTTCGGCAATCAGACTCCACGTCTTATCCCGTTCGGCAGCCAACATTCCTTCCGCGCCTCCCGATGTGCCTGTATCCCAGCCGCGATCTGCAAGAATGTGCAGGCATTCTTCATAAGTTTTGCAGGCCAGTAGCTGTTCGACGGCCTGAGAATTCAGCAGGGTAAGCTCTTTCGAACGGATACGTGCCACAGCATAAGTGTATTCGTTATCGGCCATTTTCAAGCCTCCGCAAACAGAAGCGCCTGGACTTTGTCTTGTATCTCGTCGCGCTTCGCGTCAAAGAGGGCGGAAAAGGAACAGTTTTCTTCCACCCCGCCGTAAACCAGAATGAAGCCCCCGTTGATTGACTGAGAATGGCTGGATACTGTCAGGAAGGCACCGTCCTTCAGAGCGGAATTTAGCTTTTTCTCAAAATCAGGAGGCAAACGCTTAAGATCTTTCGGTGAAAACAGGATTTCCCCTTTTCCGGGCAAGGCATATTTGGCGGCTACCTTCAGAATCAGTCCAAAATATTCATTTTCCGGAAGTTCGGAAAGCTTCAGGCGCGCCTTTTCAAAAATTTCACTGATAATTTGCTGTTTTGCTTTCAGAATAGTACGGCGCTTTTGCAGGTTTGCAGCGGAAGTCATCCGATCCCGTACCTCTTCCGCTTCCTGTTCTGCGCGGAGACGAATGGCCTTGCACTGCTCATTCGCCTCTGTTTCCGATTCTTTTCGGATCTGCTCGGCATCCCGGTGCGCGCCTTCCAGCACAGCGGAAATAGCAGTTTCCGATTCTTTTGAGATGTCCCGGACGATTTTTTCTAAACCCGTCATGGATCGACTCTCCCACTCGTTTTTTCGTTATTCTTCAGACTATATTTTCAGGTTTCCGATACCAACGATAGACAAAATGGAAACCAGCAGAGCAAGGATCGCATAAGTTTCAACCATAGCGGGGAAAATCATGGATTTGCCGAATTGGTCGGGCCGCTTGGCAACCAAACCAATACTGGCAACGGCAGCTTTCCCTTGATGGATAGCGGACTGATAACCGACGAATGCCATGGGCAGGCAGGCGCAAAGATACAGCAGTCCCTTCGCCGCGGAGATTGATTGGGCCGCTCCGCCGAGAATGCCGATCTGCGACAGGGCGATAAAGGCAATCAGCAATCCATAAATGCCCTGTGTGCCTGGCAGAAGCTGGAGCACCAGGACTTTGCCGAATTTTGATGGATCTTCCGTAACAACCCCCGCCGCGGCCTGACCTGTGGCCCCAACGCCTTTTGCAGAACCGATGCCGGGTAAAAGTGCGGCAAGCACTGCGCCAAACAGCGCAAAAACAATTCCCAAACTGTTGACAAAGTTCATGATTTATTTTCCTTCCTAAATTGATAATATTGAGTGCTGGAATCAGCGGAAAACGGAGTAAATTTTCTGCCTCCGCCGGAATAGAATTTCCCGAAAAACTCCACATACTGCAAACGGTTTGTATGCACATATGCACCCAGTAGATTGATCAGAATATTCATGATATGACCTACAAGGAATATAACGATAAAAATAATGGCTCCGACAATTCCTCCGATTCCTCCGCCGGCCATGGCAGCCATTTTATTAACCACCGATGCAATAACGCTGGTAGCAAGCCCCAGAGCCAGCAGACGGGAATAAGAAAGGATATCGCTTAAGTATCCCGTGATATTATAAAGGCTGTACAGGCCCTTCAAGATCCGCTTAACCGGGTTGCGCGAGCTGCGCCCCCCTGTCAGGATAATTCCGACTGCACCGACTGCCGCGATATAGCCGGCTGTTCTTCCAACCGGTGCCGGAACAATAAAAGTCAGATCAAACATGCTCACCATCATTTTTGTGCTGAGCAAAAGAACGATCAGCCCGCCTACCAGCATGTACCAAAAAACCACGTCGCAGATGGCATCCTTATACTTTCCGGCGCGCCAGGATTGGTAGAAGCTGATTCCAAGCCCTGTAAAAAGATGAATGATTCCCACGAGAAAGCAAAAGATCAAAAGTTTCATAGGCTTGTTAAGCGGCTCAAACCAAATGGGCGGAAGGGTAACAGCTGCATGAAAAAATGTACTGCCGATCACAGAAACCGCGTCGCCGAAGAAACTTCCGAACATAAACCCCCAGAATGCCGTGGAAATGCCGCAGAAAAAGAACATTCGGAGCGTTTTGTGGGTTGTGACGGCCATATTCTTATACTTGTGGAGCAATATTCCACAGACAAGGGTCATGATAATACCGTAAGCCGCATCACCCAGCATCATTCCGAACAGGAAATAATAAAAGCCGGCCATAATAAACGATGGATCAATTTCGCCCTTGCCCGGCAGGCTGAAAGACTCCAGCACCCCTTCTACCGGGGCAGCAAAGCCATTGTTTTTCAGCAGCACAGGCACGTCATTATCTTCGGCAGGATCCGAAAATTCAATAGCAATATCAAAATCCCGCGTGAGTTCTTCTTCCAGTGGGGCAGATTTTTTCGCAGGAACATAACCGCACAGAAGGAAAACCCGTTTTGTTTGTACCAGGCGTCCAATTACGCCGTACTTGTCATACCGCATAGAATCGTAATCCGACAAAAACTGCAAATCGCTTCGGAAGGCTGCAAAATTCCGAATTTCTGCCTGCTTTTGTTCCATGAATTCTTTCTTTTCGAAAATTTCTTTTTGCAGCAGGCCGGCCTGCTCTTTTGGAGGCCTGTCCGACTGAACAGACGGCCGCACAAATCCTGCGGCGGCCAGAGCGGATTCCACCTCTGCGCAATCTTCTTTCTCAACCATCAGAAACAGGCAGGTCTGTTCCGGGCCGGAGCTGATGATCTCGGCTGCAATCGGGCCGCACTGAGGCGCATTTCGCGCAAGAAAATCATATATACTCTCCTGCGTCCATTCTTCAGGAACTGCGCCGATAAAAGCGGAAACCGTTTCTGTACCGGTAAAATTCAACGGTACATCCAAAGAAAACCACGGCTTTAATGATTCCGCCTGCATCTCCATTTTTAAAATGTCGGCACGAGCTTGAGAAATTTCATCCGAAAGCATCCTTATCTGTTTGGCTCTGTCAACGGTTTCGTCATGCCGGGTGCAAAAGGCTTCATACTGTTTTGGAGTAGCCTGCCTTTTTCCCTCCAGCGACGCGAAGACCGGCTTCTTCTCCGGAATTTCCCGGTTGAGGATGTCCAGCGCTTCTTTTGCTTCTTTTACATTTTGGGAAAAGAGAGAACGCGACGCTGCAAGATTGCTTTTTTTAAAAATATCATCTTCCTGCAGCTGGAGATCGCTGACTTCTACAGCACCGAGAAACTGAAGCCGCTCCAGGATTTTTTTTCGGTCTTTTTTCAGGCCGCACAGCCGGATGTATTTTATCTGTTGAACCGCCAAATAACAAATCCCTCCTTCTGGAAAATCAAAGGCTCCGAAGATTTATGATCAGTAGAACTCAGACAGAATCAGCCGGATAGCTTCCGGTTCTTTCTTCGCAGCTTGATCCCGGAGAACCCGGATTTCCGCCTCGGCAGCGGAGCAGATGTCTTTTTCTTTCTGTTTGCTTTCCTCCTGAACTCTGGCAATCAATGCACTGGCTTCTCTGCGCGTCTGCGCAATCTTTTCAGCGGCCGCGGCCTGTCCCTTTTTTTTGGCATCGCCTACAATTCGTTCCCGCTCCGCAGCCGCAGACTTTTCCGCCTGTGCAGCATCTTCCTCGGCCTTTCGGATCGTTTCAACCATTTCCAATGCCATCCACTCACCTCACAGCTTTTTTGGTATATTTTAGGCCATATATTAGGATTATCTTTATGTTTTATTGTACTGCCAATAAGATAATTAATCAATATGGAAAACATTATATTTTTAAATTTTCACAGCCAGAAAAAATGGACCCCGTTTCCACGGGGCCGAAAAAGGTTAAGATGCGAAAAATCTTATTTCCGCAGGGCCTCCGAATTTTAAAACTGCTTTACTGAAAAATGGTGATAAATTTGATATTATAAAAATCACAGACCAGCAAGTTATCGCTCATTGCTTCCTGCAATAGGATGTAATTAGCACCGACACCAAGCAGTTTACCTGATTTTTCCAGATAGGTATTGGTTCCTATCAAAAACTCAGCCCGAATCCGCCGACCGACCTGGGCGCGCAGAAAACCGTTTAAATACTGCATACTTTCCAATGTCAGCGGCATTGGGCGGGTGGTATCCGTAATTGGTGCCGAGTCGGTTTCAGAGACTGCTCCCTGCGGTGCAGCTGCGACAGCGCTTTGCTGCCGGTAAACAGCCGTTCCCGGAATATCTGGCTGACCGGGGACGGAAACCGCCGGTGCAGTGGCAGAAGGCTGTACCGGGCAGGCACAGCGGCTGTTATATACCGAACTGAAATTTGGTAACTGACCATTCATTTTTGATTCCTCCCATCAGGTTTTCGCATATTTCTGTGTGGGGGCATAAAAGCAATGCTTGTGAATACGCGTGTAATAGCTCCCTACACCGCCCGAGGGGAAATAATCTGCACACACAGGGCTGTATGGGTTGTAATAAAACAGCGAATTGCCAACGGCACCAAGTGTATTTGCCGACAGAATCCAGTCCGCAATCTGGTAATGGATATCCTGCGGGTTCATATTGTAGACATTCTGCGGGTTGTATGTCCCGCTAATAAATTCCTTCAAGCAGGTGAACTGGCCGGGCTGCGTCATAATGGCGCGGAGGTTTCCCCCATTGCTGACCCGGAAAAACTCTCCGTACGGCACGTTGGCCCGATTTTCAATCACGGATCCCACCGCCCGCATTCCGGTATCGCCCTCGCCGCCTGCCTCGCATTCGATCATCCTTGCCAAAAGCTCTCGGGTTGTATAAGGCATAAAAAACACGCTTCTTTTTTCATAGACTGTTTTCTTTAACAGTATATGCCGCTGCCTAAAAGCGGCTACCGCATCATCTCATCTATAAAAAAAGAAGCGAATCTAATTATACTGAACACAGGGTCTGCCGGCTCAGCCCGCCAGCAGAAAGTAAGAAAGCACCACCACGCCGAGGACAATCCGATAATAGCCGAAAGGCTTGAAATCGTGCTTTTTGATGTATCTCATTAAAAAGCGGATTGCCAGAATGGAGACAAGGAAGGCCGTGACCATGCCGGTCAAAAGGACCGCTGCTTCCAGCGAAGTGAAGGCGAGACCAAACTTAAACATCTTTAGGAGACTGGCTCCCAGCATGACGGGGATCGCAAGGAAAAAGGTATACTCGGCGGCTGTTTCGCGGGATGTGCCAATCAGCAGAGCACCCAGAATCGTTACACCGGAGCGGGAAGTCCCGGGGATCAAGGCAAGAACCTGAAACAACCCGATAAGAAAAGCCGTTTGGTATGAAAACTGAGAAATGGAGCGAATCGCCGGAACACGGTTTCGGTTTCGGTTTTCAACGATTATAAACAAGATACCATAAAGTACCAGCATAAGGGCAACCGTCTGGTAATTGTAAAACAGGGCGTTGATTTTATCATTAAACAGAACGCCGATAATCCCAGCTGGGACACATCCTACAAGAACCTTTCCCCACAGCGAAAGGGTTGCTCTTTTCTGCGGGGCTGTTTTTCGGGGAGAAAATGGATTTAATCGATGAAAATACAGGACAATAACAGCCAAAATGGCGCCAAATTGGATCACAACGAGGAACATTTCCTTAAACCGGGCAGACATGTTCAATTCAATAAATTCATCGGCAAGGATCATATGACCAGTGCTGCTGATAGGCAGCCATTCCGTAATCCCTTCAATAATTCCAAAAATGATTGATTTAATAATTTCTATCCAGTACAAATTCATCACTCACTATTTTTATTTAATCTGGAGGCTTCTATTATAATGGGGTAATTTTCAAAATTCAATACGGCCGTACCATTAAAGATAGCAGTCACTTACAGAATAAACGGTGCAGGCGGGGCGGCAGAAGCCGCTCCGCCTGCAAAGGACTTTTCAGATAAAGAATAAAATAAACTGAAACTGCCGCCAGATGTTTCAGTTTTACAAACCAATTTGCTTACTTAATTGCTACTGCTACGAGAAAATCCGTATATGAAGCAGAATCATAAAAGACCCTTTTGACTGGCGGAACATCCCTTCGCGGATTATTCAGTCTTCGCGGCTGGTATCTTCTTTGCTCAGCATTGCCGCCAATTTTTCCTGACAGTCGCGGCAAACATTATATCCTCTGTAGCTGACAATTCCATTCATCCCACCGCAAAAAATGCAGGCAGGTTCGTACTTTTTTAAAACAATCTTGTTGTCTTCATCAACATAGATTTCCAGTGGATCTTTTTCATTGATGTTTAACGTGTTTCTTAATTCTTTCGGAAGTACGATCCGGCCGAGTTCGTCAACTTTTCTCACAATTCCTGTAGATTTCAAAAAATGTCCATCCTTTCGCTTAAAAAAATAAATAATCTATCAAATAGGACATATTATAGTATGACTTTCCAAAAATGTCAATTAGTTGCAGGAAAAAAACCGCCAAAAATCTTTTTTCCAATCTCTCCCGTAAATAATATTCCCACTATCCGCCGAATAGTTATTATACAGGCATTTCTTGGGAAGGAGATGAACAAATTGTTAAATTATATTTGGACCGGCCTGATTTTATTCAGTATTATCTGCGCTGTGGCAACAGGTCGTATTCAGCAGCTTTCCTCTGCGGTTTTGACCGGGGCCCAGGATGCCGTAACACTGGTTATATCCATGACGGGAATGATGTGTGCATGGACGGGTCTAATGAATATTGCCGACAAAGGCGGAATCACGCTGCTGCTGTCTACGGCATTAAATCCAATGATGAACTGGCTGTTTCCATCCTGCAAGAAAAACGGAAAAGCCGAACGGGCCATGTGCATGAATATCACGGCTAACCTGATGGGGCTGGGAAACGCAGCCACCCCGCTTGGCATTGCGGCGATGAAGGAACTGAAAAAAGAAAACCCGACCGATACAGCGGACAACGCCATGGCCATGTTTGTGGTCATTAACGCCTCTTCTATTCAGCTTATACCCACATTTACAGCGGCCCTGCGGGCGCAGTTCGGTTCAGCGACACCGTTTGACATCCTTCCTGCCGTGTGGATAACATCGCTGGGGGCACTTGCCGTTGGAGTCCTGTGCGCTAAAACTCTGGAGGGCTTTTTTGATGGATAAAATCGGTGTGTGGGTAATCCCGGCAGTCGTTCTGTGCATTGTCCTGTTTGGTTTTTTTCGCGGAGTTCCTGTCTTTGACGCATTTATTACCGGTGCAAAGGAAGGGCTTCAATCTTCTGTTTCCATTCTGCCGACGCTCGTTGGGCTGATTATGGCGGTTTCGATGCTGAGTGCATCTGGAGCATTTGATCTGCTTGCTTCCCTTCTGGGACCGGCTGCGGGAGCACTGGGAATTCCCGTTCAAATTATACCGCTTGCTTTGATTAAGCCGGTATCCGGAAGCGGTGCAACTGCCGTTCTAACACAAATCTACAAAGACTGCGGCCCAGACAGCTTTGCAGGGCGTGTGGCATCCGTCATGGCCGGCTCGACCGAAACGACATTTTACGCCGTGGCGGTTTATTTTGGTTCGGTAGGGATTAAAAAAACACGCCATACCATCCCGGCAGCGGTAGCCGGTGACATAACGGCGCTGATTCTCTCTTCCCTTTCCGTTCGCTTATTTTTTCAGTAAAACGGAATTCAAACAGATTTTCTTGCATGAAAAGGACCATGTTGCTATAATATTGATGATAGTAACAGCAGACGGAAAGGGGCCGGAACATCTTTTCCGCTCCGCTTTTAATGGGGTGGTATAGAATGACACTGGTTCTAGACATCGGTAACACCAATATCACACTTGGGGTTTATGAAGGGAAAAAGCTGCTGCTTGTATCCCGCATGGCCTCTGACCGGACAAAAATGGCGGATGAATATGCAATTGAATTACACGAAATTCTTGAACTTTATGGAATTTCCCCCCGGCAGATAAAGGGAAGCGCTATCAGCTCCGTCGTTCCTTCTGTGGGAGGGGCTTTAACCCAGGCAGTCCGGCGACTGACAGGAGTGGAGCCGCTCTGCGTAGGTCCAAAAACGAAAACCGGCATTCTGATCGACGCAAAATACCTGGAAATTGTCGGAGCAGATCTGGTTGTGGGATGTGTGGCCGCGGCCGACATGTTCCCGGGTCCCTGCATTGTTTTGGATATGGGCACAGCAACAACTCTTGTTGTGCTGGATGAGGACAGGCGGTTGCTGGGAGGAGCTATCGCCCCGGGGGTAGGAATTTCACTGGATGCGCTCACAAGCCGGACAGCCCTGCTTTCTTCTGTCAGTTTGGAAGCGCCGAAACATGTGATCGGCGGCAGCACGGCGGAATGTATTCGTTCCGGCCTGATCAGCGGAACGGCCTGTATGATTGACGGCATGTGCGGCCGGATGGAGCGGGAACTGGGCAAAAAATGCAGTGTCATTGCAACCGGAGGACTCTCGCAGGAAATTATTCATCAATGTGAACGGGATATTGTTTTCTGCGATACGCTTTTGCTGGAAGGACTGCGCCTTATTTATGAAATGAATTAATAAACACACAGCAGGACCGCTGGATAGGTTCTCTGCGTCAAAAATGCACTTTGAATATGCCCATGCAAGGCTTTCAAAGCGCATTTTTGAGGTCATATTCAATATTTGTTCCTGAAAACTTGTCTGCGGCAGTTTTAACAGCGCTTTATTTTGTTCGGATTGTTTTTTCTTCATCATCGCTGAAAAGCAGCCTGATACACCAAAGCGCTGCTACTGCGACAAGAATATATACAATTCGGCTTCCAATCGAAAGCGCCCCGCCAAAAATCCAGGCGACACAATCAAAATTAAAAAGTCCGATAGCTCCCCAATTAAGTCCACCGATAATCAAAATTATCAAAGCAATTTTATCAAGCATAACTTCTACCCCTTTCAGGTGTAGCATACCCAATTCCTGTATAGATATGTGCGGCTGCCACAGATTTCAGTATTTACAAAATCGGCTAATTGTGCTACCATCTATTTGCAAATGCAAATCGTTTGCAAATAATGCTTCGTTAGGAGAACCCTTTATGAAACCAAAATCAAAAATAGCCGCCATAGCCCTGATTGCTTCGGTTACCCTTTTGGGGAGCAGCTGCAGCAGGACGCCTGCCGTTCAGTCATCCTCCCAAAGTTCCGAAAAGCCGACGGTTGCCGTAAGCATTGTTCCGGAAGCAACTTTCGCCAAAGCCGTATGCGGCAATCTTGCGGATATAGTGACGGCGATCCCCCCAGGCAGCAGCCCGGAAACCTACGAACCGACGCCGAAAGAAATGACCAGCCTCAGCCGCGCACAAATTTATTTCGCCATTGGCGTTCCAGCGGAATCCGCTGGTATTCTGCCAAAAGTCTCAGACATCAAAACCATGAAAGTGGTTAAACTGCAGGATGAGGTTGCCAAAGTCTATACAGACCGCAAATTTGAATCCGGCGGGCGCGATCCGCACATCTGGCTTTCCCCAAAAAGGGTAAAAGTCATGGTGAAGGTCATGGCACAGGAGCTGGGAGCGATTGATCCCTCCCACAGCAGCCAATATCAAAAGAATGAGCAGGCTTATGAAAAAAAGATGGACACTCTGGACACAAAAATACAGACCATTTTGTCTGGTGTGAAAAGTCGGACTTTTATCGTTTTTCACCCGGCATTTGGTTATTTTGCCGATGACTACGGTTTAAAAATGACTGCCTTGGAACAGGACGGAAAAGAAGCAACCGCACAGCGGATGCAGCAGATTGTGGATCTGGCAAAGGCAGACGGCACAAAAACTGTTTTTTATCAAGAGGAAATCGACAGCAAACAGGCAAAAGCCCTTGCCGAAGAAATCGGCGGAAAAACCACTGCGCTTGCTCCGCTGGCAGCTGATTACGAAAACAATCTAATCAAAATGGCTCAGACAATAGCCAGCTCCGTGAAAAACAATCCGGGAGGAAAATAAACAAACATGGGCAGTATCCTTCAGATTCGGCATCTTTTTGTTAAGTATGATTCCAGCACAGTCCTTTCAGATGTGAGTTTTGATGTACCAAAGGGGGAATACCTGGGTATCATCGGGCCAAACGGCGGCGGAAAAACGACGCTGCTGAAAGCCATTTTGGGACTGATTCCCATTTATTCCGGGAAAATATCCGTTTGCGGAAAAGAACCCGGAAAAACCGGAACATGGGTGGGATACGTTCCCCAGCTCTCATTGATGGAAAGGGAATTCCCGGTTACGGTGAGAGAAGTAGTCCTTACAGGAACATTAACGCGGAAAAAACTTCTGTTCCACCGATACAGCTCAATCGACCGGGATACTGCGGCTGCGGCGCTGAGAAAGGTTGGCATTGCGGACTTGGCCGGCAGACGGATCCACGATCTTTCAGGCGGAGAATTCCAGAAAATGCTGATTGCCCGTGCACTGGCGGAAAAACCAAGACTTCTGCTTTTAGACGAACCAACGGCCAGCGTTGATGCGAAATCGCGGGCTCAGATTTTCAACCTGCTGGCGGATCTAAACCGGAGCGGGATGACCATCCTTCTCGTCACGCATGACACGATGGCTGTTTCCTCGCAGGTTCACCAAATTGCCTGCCTGAACAGACGCCTTGTTTACCATGGAGAACCGGAACTGAAAGAAGAAACCCTCCATGCAATGTACGGATGCCCCATTGATCTGATTGCGCATGGCGTACCGCACAGAGTTTTGAAAACACACAGGGAGGAAAAATAAATGCTGGCTGCTATGATACACTATCAGTTTTTGCAAAATGCAATGCTGGCCGGTATTCTAACCAGCATTGCCTGCGGTGTAATTGGCGTAATCGTTATTGAAAAAAAATTAGTTATGCTCAGCGGTGGTATCGCACATACATCCCTAGGCGGGGTTGGCCTCGGTTATCTAATGGGGTTTGAGCCGATCCTAGGGGCTTTCCTGTTCTCCATTGGGGCGGCACTTGCCATTGGAACCATCAGCCGCAAAAAATCCTCCCATTCGGAGGTTGCAATCGGACTCTTCTGGTCCTGCGGGATGGCGCTCGGCATTCTGTTTGTCTCCCTTATGCCATCCTACCCGCCGGATCTAACCTCCTACCTGTTTGGCAACATCCTTTCCGTAACGAAAACAGACCTGCGGCTGATGCTGTGCTTAACGGTGATTGTCCTGTTTGCTGTGGCGGTCCTGTTTGATACGTGGAAGGCCTATTTGTTTGATTCCGAGTTTGCACAGGTGATGGGAATCCATACGGCTTTTCTCGATTACCTGCTCCTGGTACTGATCGCGATGACCGTCGTGGTCATGATCCGTGCGGTTGGTATTATTCTTGTTTTGGCATTGCTAACCGCTCCGGCGGCTACCGCCGGTCTTCTTGTAAAACGGTTCCAGACCCGCATGGTTCTCGCGGTCCTGCTTGGAATTGGATTCTGCTTTGTTGGTCTTGCACTTTCCTACACGCTGAATATTGCTTCCGGTGCCAGCATTGTGATCCTTTCCGGCATCTGCTATTTTACCGTATATATTATTCGCAGTATCCGCGCCGGTCATGCAGGCAGTGCGGATTAAAGCAGAGCCGGGCATGAAAATATATTATTTTTTATAGCTGCTTCTTGACAAATGGCATGCTCAGAGATAATATATATAGTATTAGCTATATCGTGTACTACAATATATTAGGTGTACAAAAGGGAGGATGCATTCGTGCTGAAGCAGATTGTGAAAAGAGACCGCAGCAAAGTCCCTTTCCGGAAAGAGAAAATTGTATGGGCGATTTTCAAGGCGGCCAAAGCAGTTGGAGGAAATGATTTTTCCACTTCTGAAGAACTGGCCGACAAGGTTATAAAAATCGCGGAAACAAAATATCCAGACGGTGTTGCGGAAGTTGAAGGAATTCAGGACATTGTCGAAAAAGTTCTCATTGAAGAGGGACATGCGAAAACTGCCAAAGCCTATATTCTTTATCGTGAAAAAAGGCGTTCAGCTCGGGAGTCGAATGCGCTGATTGGGGCAACCATCAACATGTTTGGCAAATACCTGAACGACGACGACTGGAAAATCAACGAAAATGCCAATACGCAGAAATCCATCAACGGCCTGAACAATTATGTGCGTGAAGCATTTACAAAGAATTATTGGCTGCACGAAATTTATCCTGAAGAAATCCGCGAAGCGCACCTTTCGGGTGATCTTCATATTCATGATCTCGGTTTCTTTGGCCCTTACTGTGCCGGGTGGGATCTGCGGCAGCTTTTGATGGGCGGTTTCGGCGGTGTTCCAGGCAAAGTGGAATCCAAGCCGGCAAAGCATCTGCGCTCTTTTTTAGGGCAGATTGTCAATTCTACTTTTACAACGCAGGGAGAAACTGCCGGTGCTCAGGCATGGTCTTCTTTTGATACATACTGCGCTCCATTTGTCCGCTATGACGGTCTGGACTATAAATCGGTCAAACAGACTCTGCAGGAATTTATTTTTAACTTGAACGTCCCAACTCGTGTTGGGTTTCAGTGTCCGTTTTCCAACCTGACGTTTGATATTGTAGTTCCGCGTACACTGCGCGATCAAAATGTGATTGTCGGCGGAGAAATCAAACCGGAAAAATACGGTGATTTCCAAAAAGAAATGGACATGATCAACATGGCGTTCTGTGACGTGATGATGGAAGGCGACCGGAAAGGACGCGTGTTTACGTTTCCAATTCCTACCATCAACGTTACGAAAGACTTTCAGTGGGACAGTCCTGTTGTTAATAAGTTCATGGAAATTACCTGCAAATACGGCATCCCCTATTTTTCAAATTATATCAACTCCGATCTTTCACCGGAAGACGCGCTTTCCATGTGTTGCCGCCTGCGGCTGAATACAAAGGAACTGCGCAAACGCGGCGGCGGTCTGTTCGGTTCCAATCCGCTGACGGGTTCTATCGGTGTTGTAACAATCAATTTGCCGCGCATTGCCTATCTCTCCAAAACCGAATCCGAATTCCGCCTGCGGTTGTGGCGAATGATGAATATTGCGAAGGACAGCCTGGAAATCAAACGGAAAGTAATTGAAGAACAAACCGACCGCGGTCTGTATCCATATTCAGCAAATTTCCTGCGCGGAATCAAGGAAAAAACTGGGTGTTACTGGTATAACCATTTTAATACCATCGGTTTGATTGGTATGAATGAAGCCTGCCTGAACCTTTTTGGGCCCGGCCACGACCTGACGACACCCGAAGGCCAGAAATTTGCCATTAACACTTTAAACTATATGCGCGACCAAATTCGTGAGATTCAGGAAGAGACCGGTCACTACTATAACTTGGAGGCCTCCCCTGCCGAAGGTGCAAGCTATAGTTTAGCTCGGCTGGACAAGGCCCGGTATCCCGATATCATCACAGCGGGAGAAAAAGAACCGTACTACACAAATTCGACCCAGTTGCCAGTCGGCTATACGGATGATATTTTTGAAACGCTTGACTTGCAGGATGAACTGCAGTCTCTTTATACGGGCGGAACTGTTTTGCATTTCTACCTTGGTGAAGAAATCCGTGACACCGAAGCGGCCAAACGGCTGATTCGGAAAATCTTCACAAAATATAAGCTGCCATATATTTCATTGACACCGACTTTTTCAATTTGCAGCGATCATGGGTATCTAGCAGGCGAACATTTTACTTGCCCTGTCTGCGGTAAGCCGGCTGAAGTTTGGAGCCGCGTTGTCGGTTATCTGCGTCCCGTTCAGAACTTTAATAAAGGCAAGCAGGAAGAATACCGTCAGCGTAAAAAGTTCGTTATTAAAGAGGATGCAGTATGATTTTTTCCGGTATTCAAAAAAGTTCTTTGGTGGATTTTCCCGGTTTGATCTCCTGTGTTTTATTCGTACCGGGCTGTAATTACGATTGCTTTTTCTGCCATAATCGATCCCTTTTTGACGGGCCGCATGAAATTTTAAATTCGGACAAAATTTGGGATTTTTTGCACAAACGCGTCGGTCTTTTGGATGGAGTGGTGGTTACGGGCGGTGAACCTTCTCTTCAGCCGGATTTGGTGGAAACGCTTCAGAAAATCCGGGATTTAGGATACCGGATCAAATTGGATACCAACGGTTCGCATCCGGAAATTGTAGAAAAAGTTTTGAAAAGCGGTACGGCGGATTTTTTTGCTATTGATTACAAGGCTCCCGCCGCGCGGTACCAGGAAATCTGCGGGTTAGCTGCAGATGCAGCGAAAGTTCAAGAGTCCATTAGCCTTCTGATAAAAAGCAAGGCGGACTTTGAAGTGCGCACAACCGTTATTCCACAGCTAAAACAGAAGGATTTGCTGCAAATGGCAGAGGAACTTTCCCCTGTCCCCCGCTGGTCCCTGAATCGGTATCGACTTCCGGAAAAGTATCGCCCGTGTGATGAAGCGCGTGTTCATGCTACCCCGTACACACAGCAGGAAGTCGACGCATTTGCCAGAGATATGGTTAAACGGCAGCCGCATATGGTTTTGCATTGAAATAATTTTGGCTGTGGTTAATAAGAGATAGAGTACAATAAAGTTCGCAATTTCGTAGAGGTATAGAAAAGCCATTGGGACTCCGGTAAAATGAATGGTGACAAAGACATTCAAAGAAGGAGTTGGCCCCAATGGCTCAAAGAAAGAATACCACAGATCTTACGGAATTGCTGCTGAAAGGTATGGCGGAACCAGACCCAATGCTCAGTATGCTGGAATGGCTCTGCGCTCAGCTAATGGAAGCGGAGGTTTCCGGACTTGTGGGAGCGGAGAAGAATGCACAGAGTGGAACGGCAGTAAGTGGGCGACATATTCAAACAGCAAGGATGAGTACAAACTTCACATCGAAAGGATTACCGAAGATAAAGTGATTTCAGATGATTCTGTGTTAGCGCCGTGCGTGGCGAGCGAATGGGTGTATTACATTTTCCCATTGGAAAATATATACAAAATAAAATTGGACGGTTCGCAAAAAACAAAGGTATGCAACACTGACGCTTTAGTGGTATATAACCCGAACGTGAATAAATATCATGGGCTAAACGGAAGTACTTCCGTTACCGCGGAGTATAAAGATGGATATATTTTATATGCATGTTATCAGATGCAACAAATCGGCGATAAGAAGATGAATCCGACGTCCTATTATAAGCTCGATCCAAACACAAATAAGATTACAGAGGTAAAAGAAAAATAGGCGGCCAACCTTGCACCATGGTTTTAGACAACGCAAGATAACCTGTTCTTCTATGGAAGCTTGTCGAATTTAATGCAAAAGGGGCTTGGACGATTGCCCAAGCCCCTTCTGAGATTTCTCACGTGTTTTATCAGACAACTTTGCAGATAAAGACGGCCGAAGAACTCTGGTTTATGTAAATTTCCGTGGAGCCGGTGCTTACACCGGTAAAGGAAAATAATAGTTATTGCCTGACTGACTTGCACGGCGGATAGAAACAATTCTGCCGGTACTATCTATGATTTTTTGATAAGTAGCGCTTTTGGCTGTTTTATCTTTACTTGCTCATGAAAGATTTTCTAGAGGTGATTTAATGAATAAATGGGAAAAAATTAAACTTTTATGGTTTATTGTCGTTATAATTCTTTTTTTATTTATAGGTATCTATTTCTTATGTCTTCCAAACCAAAAGCTGGCAATGATATATTTTCTCTGTGCCATTTTAAACGTGGTGATTACCATCAGAGAATATAAGCATTATAAGAAATAAGCGGTTTCGTTTTACTAAATAAGGCTCTATAATAAATGTTGGGGTGCAGAGAATAGAGCTTTGAAAAAAGAGTAAAAAGACAGAGCATATTCGATGAAAAACCTTTAAAATGGAAACTCTGCTTGTTTTCCAATACCGGCTTTACAGCGCCTTTTTTGAATTCCTCACTGTAACGATTCCCGGTGCTTTTCCCCATGATGGAACACCCTTTCGTAGTACCTTTATTTTACACTACTCTGGACTCTCCATCAAATCGGGGATAGCTCAGTAGCCCACTTCAATATTCATGCACTCAGAAAGACGAATCAGTAATGATCGACAGCGGCCAACAAAAAGATTCAATTTTGAGTTGTAAATTGCTTATATCATTACGACAATAAAATTATGTTTTCAATGGCTAAGTACTATTGTAGTTTCAGCGGTAAGATTATTCTTGCACCAATCTATTTATCATTTTGCGAGGTATCCAGTAGATTCACGAAATTTTACTGTAGTCCGTACATGGATGTTTCTGAATGGCAACGATGGGTCTTTAATTCTATCGAATAACATCTCAGCTGCCATCACCCCCATATCACTACTTGGAATCTTCACAGTAGTTAAATTCGGTTCTACGACCTTAGCTTCTGGAGCATCATCGAATCCGCAGATAAGAATATCATTTGGGACGTTGATCTTAAGTTTTTTAAGACCGTTCATCACATTAATTGCCTGGTAATCATTTGCACACAAAAACGCGTCTGGCAAATGCGGAATTGCTCTTAACTTTTGGGCCATCCAGTCGGGGTTCTGATAGGGTGCACTATCAGAATCAAGAATACATTCATCCATGTTTACTGGTAAGCCATACTCATTAAGCGCTTGATTAAAGCCTTCCCAGCGTTCCCGGAAACTGAGACAGTGATTTCGATCCCCGACTGTAATGGTCAAGCATTTTTGTAACGCTACTGTCTAAATTGACTCAATCCATACCTTGTCTCATAAGGCGTCCGATAATCGTTGTACGAATGAGGGCGAATCTG
>ENA-UOOK01000207-UOOK01000207.1-fermentation-metagenome-genome-assembly--contig:-NODE-207-length-74634-cov-10.415050_pt1 | contig 74634 bp, 59 predicted proteins | sample MGYA00245777_ERZ724023 | MGnify/ENA primary metagenome ERZ724023 (study PRJEB28704, sample SAMN03018312) | fermentation metagenome | biome: anthropogenic terrestrial biome; feature: soil; material...
AAATAGGTACCCGCCACCAGGCATTTTTCAACCAGAATGGTTGAAAATATGCGATGAGGTAGGGGGCATTTTAGCCTCGTTATATAGAATCGATTTTCCCTTCAAGCTTCTCAAGCTTACGCATAAGCCTTATTAGCTCCTTCCTTTTTCCATTACCACTCTCAATAAAATGTTTGCAATCATTTAAAGCGTTTCTGCCTTCGTCCTGTAAAACACCGGGAGTGCTTAAAAATCTACCATACTTTTTTATAAAATATCCGTAATAATTGGATATCACTAAGGGATATGCTTTCATACGGATATAAAGCCCTGAAAGAGCCTTTATCACTTCATTTTCAGGCCGTTTATTTAACATGTATTCACCGCGGACACGTCCAAAAGGCTTCCACCCTCTAATAACAACCATTATTGCCACAAGCAGAAGCTGTATTACAATTAGCTGACCGGGTATGCCTATTAGTTCAAATATTCCGGGGGCTGCCTTTCGCATATTGTGGTAATACTCGTTAAAAACAACCTTTGTCGGGTTTATACGTTCCAAAACCCTTATAAAAGCAACCGCTGCATCAGAGCTGCCTATATCTGAATTCAAAAAGTCCCTGGATTGATCCATAATATATATAGTGCCCTTATTAAGCCCATATGTGGTTATTGTGACATCGCCGATGTTTATTGTTTCATGCCATTCTTTTAGCTCGGAAATAGTATCAAAGATCCATAACCATCCGAGATTATCCTTATCAGGGATAAGTATCAGGTCATTACCTCTGAGTATCCATTCCTTAAGGGCTTCTTTTTCATCATCTTCATTGAAGGCAGTTAAGTCGGGCTGGTATACAACCATTGCATAACCATCTTCAAGAAACATGGCAGGATAATGGTATCTTCCTGTATTAAACCCCATTTTGCCCGTAAGAAGATAGAGTGCTTTTATTCCTGTTTTTTCAGTATTATAACTGCTGTGCTCGGGATAATTGCCCTTATATCCTGTAACCATATATAGAATGAGACCTGCTGATAAAAATGCAACTACAATCAACATGTATTTCAGCAGTTTTATTAATCTGAATTTCATGTCTAAATCTCCCTAAGTCTTAAAAAAAACTCAAACCAAGTGTTAATAACTGTTTCATCAGCTTCTCTACCACCGTAACGGCATCTGTTAAATATGGATGAGAATTCACTCATCTGCGCCAGAAATTCACCAGCGTTCTGCTTTATTTCACGAATATAAACCCTGTTTGTTTTCCATTTCTCAACCTTTATTATTCTTTTTTTATTAAATTCTAGGAGCACGGCAATAAATAAAAAACAAAGCGCAGCTGTATATTCTTTCTGTTCAATTAATGCTTGAATTTTTTCTATAACTTCATCTTCTCTTTCAACATAATCACTGACATTAGGAAGCTTGCTTTTTTTTCTTTTAGCGGGCATATACACCCTTTTTATAATAAGACGAATAATTAAAAAAACGAGAACAACTCCAACTGCAATTAAAATAAATTTTAACACACCAACAAATTCATTATTAAAGCTTGGATCAATATGCAAGTTTCTTTCGGGAAGGTATCTTTGAAATAATTGCTTAATCCATTCCCATATTGATTCAAGCAGTCTGTCTATAGCATTCGAAAGAGGGCTTTCACTTGGAGGTTGTACAAATTCCCGACTATTTAGTATTTTATTTAGATTGTCACGTATAACTTGTTCATCTATCATTATGAGTTCTGCACCTCCGCTGTCCAGCGCCTTTCCTTCGCAGCTTTCTCTTTCTTTATCTCCCAAAGGTCAATTTCCATATCAAGCCCTTCACGCTTAACTCTTAGGGTTATATATAGAGCTGTAAGGATGCAGGTAACCAATGGCTGAAGGATAGAACTTATAAGCTGAGTGATGATAACACCCATCTTCATGATAGCTATATCCATATCTCCGGTTGCAAGATTTACAAAACTTATTACTGAATTTATTACGCCGGGTAATAGGAACACTATAAAGTACGCAAAAAGATATGTTAAGCCAATTAAATAAAAGCTGTTTTTTCCAATCTTATTGCACCTTTCCATGCTTGTTCCGGCTTTTTTCTGTTCAATACATATAGCGGGCAAATACATCCAATACTTCCCGATAAAAAAGCAGATTATTAAAGCGAAAAAGAACATCACCGAAACAGCCGCTAATATACCTATAATAGATAGTATAATCGTAATCCAGGGTGATACCATACTAGTGGATGTAATACCTAAAATGGCAAAGGTTGCGATAAAAGCACCCGCAAGTACTATGATGTACCCTGCAATAATAACAGCACCAATGATCAGCATATATAAGATACTACCCACAATTAATGTTCCAAACTGCTTCATACATTCTTTAACAACCTGCTTTAACGTTCTGCTTTCGCCAAGAACAGCGTCCGCATAAATAATTTTTATAATAGATCCATCCAACAAGTTTTTTAAAGTTAATGCGTAAATTGCATTTATAGCAAGGTAAATAAAAAGTACTGCATATAGAGAAAACATAGAAGAAATCATTGCTGCGGGGTTTGCTTCCATAGCGCTTTGAGGATCTATAATATTCTGGTAATTATCTGTAAACAACGGGTTTGCGATAACAATAAGCAGCATGAATGGTACGTTTAAAATGAGGTTAAGAATAAATATTTTTTTAAAATGCTTCTTGTACAAAAAAATCCCATAATCCAAAATATCAGTAAACCTAGCTTTGTGTAAAGGTCTTAATGATTCCATTATATCCTCCGGAAAAATGTATTATGTGAAAATTCTGTGTATAATCATATAATAATATCCGAAATATGTCAATCCAATAAATAATTTGTCCTTATTTTTTATAACAACGGAAGCAATTGCAACACACCGTTATATCGATGCAGGAAAAATGCTTGCCGCCTGATTTTGGTAATCAGTACCCGCCACTAGGCGTTTTTCAACTATATTGGTCAAAAATGCGCAAAGATGCAGGGCGAGAGTCCATTATATTGCCTCGTTATATATTTTTTTAGTGATTTCAATGAAATCCTTTGCAGCATTTGTAAGATAACGATTGTTCGAATAACCTATCACAAGGGTTCCATGAGTTACTGCCTTATCAAAAGGAAAAAAATCAACCTCAAGACTTTTATCGTTTTTAATATTAGGATGGATATGGTTTAAAAACATTTCAGGGTAGACAGTCGCCCCTACGCCTTTCATAGCAAGAGCAAGGACAGTTTCTATATTTTCACTTTCGAAAACCACATCAACCTGTATGTTGTTTTTTACAAAATACTCGTCAATAATGGTTCTCACTCTATTTCCCTTTTTCAAAAGAACAAATGGAATATCAGAGTAAGCTGATGCATCAACACATTTTGAGAAATGCTCTCTTATTTTCTCCTGATCTTCACCAAATATTTGTTGTGTAAATTTTCTTGAAACAACCAAAAGCATTTTTTCCTGGACAAGCTCTATGCTGTCAACAAAATCAAGCATGATAGGAGACATGCCAATGATTAAATCTACTGCTCCTTTTAATAAAGCATCTTCAATTTCTCGTGAGTTTCCCTCAAGCACTGAAACTTCTACAAGAGGATGCTCTTTCATAAATCGCGGAAGAGCATCAGGTAAAACAGAACAACCACGGGTATGGGAAACCCCTATTGAAAGCTTGCTGCGTCTGCCTTCGTTTATATCGTTTATTTCACTTACCACCTGTTGCTTTAAATCCAATATTCTACGTGCGGCTTCAACAAGCCTTGTTCCGGAATAGGTTAGTGAAAGTGTTGGGTGCCTGTTAAAGAGCTCGGTGTTAAGGCTTTTTTCAAGCTTTTGTATGTGAGCACTCAGTGACTGTTGTGTTATGTATAATCTTGCTGCTGCTTTTGATATATTCAATTCCTCAGCAGCCACGAGGAAATACGACAAATTTAAAAAATTCATACACCAACCACCTACCCTAAGAGTACACTCGAAAAGCCACGCACGCAGCTTTCCGTCCAGTTTTCCGTGCGCACTCCCAAGCTTAACTTCTCATAACTATTCTTTCACTTTTCATATCAAAAGTCAATACAAATACTGTTTTATTAGATATCTTGTACAGTCTTTTAGCTGTAGCTTTCAAAGGTTTTTTACTGTAATGACAAATTGTGCTCACAGTCTTTTGGCTGTGGTAATTAATACTAAAAAGCTGTTTTACTATTCTTAACAGGCATGTTATGTTTAATATGGTGATATAAATGGGAAAAGCATTGAAAATAATTAATCAATGGTGTAAAGGCTGCGGCATATGCGTAGAATTCTGTCCTAAAAAAATACTTGCCTTAGAAAAAGAAACGGTCACTATTCAAAATCCAGAAGACTGTATCTTTTGTGGGCAATGCGAGCTTCGTTGCCCGGATTACGCCATTTTTATCGAGGAGAAATACTATGAGTAAGCTGGTTTTAATGCAAGGCAATGAAGCCTGTGTTGAAGGTGCCATTGCTTGCGGAATGCGTTTTTTTGCAGGTTATCCCATAACTCCTTCAACGGAAATAGCCGAACGCTGTGCTTTTAGATTACCAATGGTAAAAGGTCATTTTATCCAGATGGAAGATGAAATCGCAAGCATGGCCGCTGTAATCGGAGCCTCTGTTACTGGCGTTAAGTCTATGACAGCTACTAGCGGTCCGGGTTTCTCTTTAAAACAGGAAAATATCGGTTATGCGTCTGCAGCAGAAATCCCTTGCGTTATAGTTGACGTACAACGCAGCGGTCCTTCCACCGGTCTACCCACATCACCCTCCCAAGGTGATGTTATGCAGTCAAGATGGGGCACTCACGGTGATCATCCCATAATAGTCTTATCCCCATCATCAGTCTCAGAAACATACTCACTAATAATACGTGCCTTTAATCTTTCTGAAAAATACAGAACTCCTGTAATTTTTCTAATGGATGAAATGGTAGGGCATCTTCGTGAGGGTATTGAGGTTCCTGACAATATAGAGATAATCAATCGTAAAATAATTAACCGTGAAGGCTCCAAACACCGGCCATACAGCATACCTGAGGGCGAATGCGCACCTGTTTTCGCTCCCTTTGGCGAAGGTGACAGATATAATATTACAGGTCTCATTCATGATGAATCAGGGTTCCCGACAAATTCCCATATCGAAGCAAACAAAATGCTGACCCGACTTATGAAAAAAATTGAAGATAACATAGAAGACATTGCAACAGTAGAGGAAAAATACATTGATGATGCAGATATTGCTGTGTTGTGTTATGGCGGTACAACAAGAGGTGTTCTTGAGGCAATAGATGAAGCGCGAAAAAAAGGCATTCACGTTGGAATGTTCAGACCTGTCACACTTTGGCCGTTTCCTGAAAAAGAATTGCTTGGGCTTTCAAAGAAAATTAAAAAACTGATAGTAGTCGAACATAATTACGGGCAAATCCTTCTGGAAGCAGAACGGGTTGTTAAAAACCATTGTAAGCTTAAGTTTTTAGGAAGAGTTGATGGAACATTAATTAGTCCCAAAGAGATTTTAAAGGTTATCAAGGAGGAATGACAGTGGCAAGTCAGCTAATAGAAAAATACATGCGTACTGAGCATTTACCCCATATCTGGTGCCCCGGATGCGGCAACGGGGTTATTATGCATTCTGTTGTCAGGGCTATAGATAATCTGAAGCTTGATAAAAACAATGTCTGCGTCGTTTCCGGTATCGGTTGTTCTTCAAGAGCCGCCGGTTACCTGGATTTTAACACTATACATACCACCCATGGCCGTGCTTTGGCATTCGCCACCGGTATAAAACTTGCAAAGCCGGAACTTGAAGTTATAGTAATTGCCGGTGATGGTGACATCTCGGCCATAGGTGGGAATCATCTCATTCATGCAGCACGCCGCAATGTGGGTATGACTGTTGTTGTTATAAACAACAATATCTATGGCATGACAGGAGGTCAATATTCCCCCACCACACCAAACGGTGAATTTGGAACTACTGCTCCTTATGGTAACATAGATAGACCCTTTGACATTGCTGCTCTTGCAGCCGGAGCCGGTGCATCCTACACAGCCCGTGGAACCATTTATAACCCCGCACAAACCACCTTTTGCATACAAAAAGGAATACTACATAAAGGCTTTTCTCTTATAGAATGTGTTAGTGTATGCCCCATTTATTACGGACGTAAAAACAAAAAAGGTAATGCTGTGGATATGATTAAGTGGCAGCGCGATAATTCAATACCCTTTGAAAAAGCAGAAAAAATGTCTCCGGAAGAGCTTAAAGGAAAGCTTGTTACAGGTGTTTTGAGTCACACAAATTACCCCGAATATACTTCGGAATATGCGAAAATAATTGATAAATTAGAGGATAACCCGTGATGTTCAAACTGTTTAGTAACTTACAGATGCAAAACATTAATAAAAAATAAGAATATTTATGTTTTGCATCTGTGAGTTCCTATATTGGGGTGTGGGCGAAGCCCACTTTGGTTGCATAAGAAAGTATATTTCCTATGTTTTAACTGTACGAGAGGCGGTAAAAAATGCCGAAGAATAATAAGGAAAAAAAGAATAGAGTAATTGGACAAGTCTTTAGGAACGATGTTTTTCAACGCGTTTTAATAGGTGTTATTTCTTTACTTGCGGTCTTTATCATGATTTCAGACGGTGCAGCCCAAAAACGGTACAAGCTCACGCTTGGAACAGCATCCGGTCATGATATACAAGCACCAAGAGATATTGAAAACACAATTAAAACCGAAGAAATGGCATTAGAAAAATCAAAGGAACTTGGACCGATTATTAAAAAAATGGAGCAAGCCAACACGAAAATGCTCGGTAATATTTATGATTTTTTTGATGATCTGGAATATTATCGCTCAAAAATTATCCCCATGATGGAAGCAGATGCAGAACTGAAGCTTAATGAAGTTTTAGAACAGGAAAATCAGAATAAAACAGGAACTTCTCTGTCGATTATTGTTAGCATGACAGATGACCTAAAAGCATATTTGTTCAGTCAGGAGGCAACTCAGGAGATAAATACCCTGAAAGAGCTGCTTATTAGAGAAGTGCTGCCCCAATTGTCATATACAACAATAACCGAGGAAAACCTTTCACAGGTGCGTATTGATGTTCATATGCTTTTGGAAGAACGCATTTCGCAGCCTCCTTTGCAGCAAGTTGCGAAGAATATTATATCAGTATTCTTAATTCCAAACAGCATGGTGGATGAGGAAGCGACAAGAAAATATGAAAGTGATTTCATTGAATCCTATAAGCTGGAATACCCTGTTATGATTTACAAGGGAGAAAGAATTATAAGCAAGGATGATATAGTCACGGCAGATAAAATTGATGTGCTTAGAACTATCGGTTATCTTGACGAAAATAACGGACTGGACTATTTGTTTTTGGGTTCAGTGTTGATTTTACTGTTGTTGCTTTGGGGAATATTTGCTGTTTTTATGAAATTTTTCAAACCGAAAACCTTAAACAGCAGAAACGAGCTTATGCTTATAGCAAGTATTATAGTTTTAACCGTGTTTCTTTCATGGATGGCAAAGAACTTTTTCCCGGACTATGCACCATACATTACGATTGGTTTTATAGCACCGGTGCTTCTTGCTATTTTTCTTGATGTTCATCTTTCAATTATAGTCAATATTATTATTACCGTGGCTGTCTCGGTGATTTTTAAAGATAATCTGACATTTGTTATAATGCTGGTTATCAGTGGAACCATTGCGGCTTTCTTATCTGCCAATGCCAGCCAAAGAAGACGTATTTCCTTAGCAGGTCTTGCAATAGGGGCATCGAATATTCTAGTTATATTCTGTATGGGTGTAATAGAAAAGAAAGACTGGCCAACTCTTTTAAACGAGGGCGGGATTGCCTTTTTAAACGGAGTTTTGTCTGTGATCCTTGCTATTGGTCTACTTCCGTTTTTAGAAAGTATATTTAATATGATAACACCTTTGAAGCTGCTTGAACTTGGAGATCCCAACCATCCGCTTCTTAAAAAGCTTTTAATGGAAGCACCGGGAACATACCATCATAGCCTTATGGTGGGTAATCTGGCTGAGGTCGGAACAAGAGCAATAGGCGGAAATGCTTTATTAGCTAGGGTGGGGGCATATTTTCATGATGTAGGAAAGCTGAAAAGACCTGGTTTTTTCAAAGAAAATCAGATGGCCGAAAATCCTCATGACAGAATCACCCCAAACCTGAGTACATTAGTCATAACATCACACACAAAGGATGGCGAGGAGCTGGCGATGAAACACAAGCTTCCAAAGGCCATCAGAGATATAATTGTGCAGCATCATGGCTCCACATTAGTGGCATTTTTTTATCATAAAGCCAAACAAGGTGAAAAAGGTTTGGACGTTAAAGAAAGCAATTTCCGATACGAGGGACCAAGGCCTCAAAGTCGCGAAGCTGCAGTTGTTCTGTTGGCCGATTCTGTCGAGGCTGCGGTCAGATCTTTGCAGGACAAAACAAAGGGAAAAATTGAAGGATTAATCCGTAAAATCATAAAAGATAAGCTTGACGATGGGCAATTGGATTATTGCGAATTGACTTTAAAAAATATGAACGATATAGCAAATGGTTTTCTAACAGTATTAAGTGGTTTTTTCCATGAACGGACGGAATACCCTGAGCTGGAGAAGAAAAATACCCTATCGGAGCTTGACAACCAAGTATACAATGTTATGCATGGCGAGGAGAAAAAAGATGAAGACGGTAATACAAAACAAATTAAAGAAAAGATACTTCCCGATGAAAGAGCTGAAGACACTGCTGAAGAATACAATAGAAACCACATTGAAGACTGAGCCTCTTGATTTACCGACGCTGGTTTCAATTCTTCTCGTTGAAAATGATGAGATATTAAGAATAAACAGCGAGTTTAGGGATAAAGATAGTGTTACAGATGTTCTTTCCTTCCCGATGCTGAGTATGAAAAACGGGAGCTTTATTGAACAGCCGGGAACTATGGATATGGATAACGGAAGAGTTTTTCTTGGTGATATTGTAATATCAGTTCCAAAGGCCATAGAGCAGGCGAAAACATATGGACATGAGCCTTACAGGGAGTTGGCTTTTTTAGCCGCCCACGGGTTATTACATTTATTAGGTTATGATCACATTCAGCAGGACGAAGAAATTATTATGATAGACAGACAAAAGCAAATTATGTCTGACATGGGATTATAATATGAAATAGTGTGGTTTTACAAAGCTGTTTACCTCTGATAGACAAATTAAGATTACCAAAATGAGGTATTTATGTGTATAAAGAAATTGGCAGATAGCTTTAAATATGCCGGACAAGGTCTAAAAGCAACATATATCAAAGAAAGAAATTTTAGAGTACACTGCATGGCAGTTGTTGCTGTGGTCGTAGCGGGTGTTATATTCGGTATTTCCTTTGTGGAATGGGCTGTTGTTATTCTTACATCAGGCTTTGTTATTTCAGCCGAGATGGCAAATACCGCAATAGAAAAATTAGTGGACATGATAACAAAAGAATATTCAGAGGATGCTAAGCTTGTGAAGGATATCTCAGCAGGTTTTGTATTAGTTGCTGCAATAGCAGCAGCAGTAGTAGGAATTTTTATTTTTGCAAAATATTTTTTAAGATTATTAGGGGTGTAATATGTTTAGTGGCGAATTAGGGTTGTATATTTTAATGGTGCCGGTGTTGTTGATTTCATTGACTATTCATGAATTTTCTCACGGATATATAGCATACAGGCTTGGCGATATGACAGCTAAAAATGAAGGCAGACTCAGCCTTAACCCTTTAAAGCACCTTGATCCAATAGGTACAATTATGATGATCGTTGCAAGAGTTGGCTGGGCAAAGCCTGTGCCTGTAAATCCGTATTTCTTTAAGGATAGAAAAAAGGGAATGATGCTGGTAAGTGTCGCAGGACCCCTTTCGAATATAATTATGGCTTTTACAGGTGTTTTATTATTTCAAATTAGCGCATATTCGTTTTATGATATTATTGTAAGCGGAAGCAAACCCATTTTATATGTTTTAGATTTTTTGCAGCTGTTTTTTGTTGCTAATTTGAACCTCGCAATTTTTAATTTATTGCCAATACCTCCGCTGGACGGCTCAAAGATATTGTCCGGAGTGTTGCCTACAGAGACATATTTTCGCTATATGCAGCATGAAAGAACTATTGGAATGGTTTTCCTGGTTGTCGTTGTCGTTTTCCCCGGTGTGTTAGGAAATATACTCGGTTTCTTTACAAACCCCATTGCATCAAGCATGATATGGATGTCTAATAAAATAATCGGGCTGTTTTTGTAGGCACTCTGCCACTATTTGCATACCGAAACTATACAGAACAAAGTGGGCTACGCCCACACCCCAATATAGGAACTCACAGATGCAAAACATAAATATTCTTGTTTTTTATTTATGTTTTGCATCAGTAAGTTACTAAAGAACATCGTATTGCTTTACAATTATGATTTCACTGTCTTAACTAGAAAATCCGGTAGTATGAATTTCTGCAGTGATATCGATCTGCGCTCTGTATCATGCCCTCTTTTACCTACTCTTCGTTCCTTGCCATCTGTTCTCTATTATCTGTCCTCTGTTATCTGTTCTCTACTGTGCATTCTTATTCATCATACTTCTTACAAGATCCGCCCGGCAAGTATCCCGCTCTTCGGCTTTTAACAATCTGCCTGTCTTCTTCTGAAGACCTGCAGGCTGAGTTAAAAGCATCATTTCACTGATATCAGTGACATCAATATCACTGATTATGCCCAAATCAACGCCTAATCTTAAGTCTGATAACCGTTTTAAGGTTTCGACGTTATCCAATATCCTTGCATTTTTTAAAATACCATAGGATCGGTAAACCATATCCTCCAAACGGTATTTGTTTTGCTTTTTAATTTCCTGCCTCAATGCTCTCTCTTGCTCAATAATTTGCAACGCAATATTGTTTATACTAAGCAAAATATCCTCTTCGCTCTTACCAAGTGTAACCTGGTTTGAGAGCTGAAACATATTCCCCGACGCTTCCGTATTTTCGCCATACAATCCACGTACTGCCATCCCCAGCTTTCCAAGTGCTTCCAAGACGGGCTTTATATATCCTGTCATAGAAAGAGCCGGAAGATGCAGCATAACGGATCCTCGAATAGCCGTGCCAATATTTGTAGGGCAGCTTGTTAAATATCCTATACTTTCATCCCATGCATAATCAATTTTCCCCGCCAAGAGGTCATCAAGGCTATTGCATATTTCCCATGCTTTTGAAAGCTGCATACCCGGAGCAAGGCATTGAATCCTTAGATGATCCTCTTCATTGATCATAATGGAAATCTGTTCGTCTTCGCTTAGAAGTATTCCGCTGTAGCGGTTGCTTTCTAAAAGCTCCTTGCTTACTATATGCTTTTCCATATACTCTGCTTTATCAATCATATCAAGGGTTGCAAAATTAACAAACTTGAATGCTTCTGTCATATTTTGATTGCCTGAAAAAAGTGCATCCTTCGTTTTCTCTACAATGTCTTTCTGCAGCTCCGGTGTTGTCTTGTGGGGAAAGGGGTATTCTTTAAAATTTCTGGCTAATCTGACTCTGCTGCTTATAACAACATCAGATTCAGGTCCTTTTTCAATATACCATTTGTTCATAAACTCACCCCTCTTTCACTGCTACCGGTTCTGTTTCTTTTGCTTTTATTTTATCTCGTATAACAGCTGCCTGTTCGTAATCCTCTGCCATAACGCATTGCTGAAGCTTTGCCTTTAGCTCCTCAAGCTCTCTGGCTTGCTTAATATTATCCGAAATATTTGCAGGAATTTTGCCATGATGCTTCACATTACCATGGATCTGCTTAAGCATGGTTTTTATGCTGTCACCAAACACCTCATAGCATTTCGCACATCCAAGCTTCCCTGTTTTATTAAATTCTTCGATTGACATACCACAGCCCTTGCACTTTACAGCCTGTACAGGTATGTTCGCAATTCCATTCAGATTATTTATTCCCATAAACCCGGAAAGGAGTTTATTTAAACTGATTTTCAATTTACTGCTCGCTCCCGCGCATTGGTCGCAAACAAGCATCTCTACCTTTTGCTGGTTTACTATCTGTGTATAATGCACAGTAGCTTCTCTTTGTTTGCATAACTGGCATAACATTAACCTTGCCTCCTTTCCTATATACTCAGGCTCATCAGCATATTTTTCAATATAGTCATCCTTATTTCATCCCGGCTTTCCGGAGAAACTGCTGCTAAGGCTTTATCGGATGTTGCCGCTTTCATAAGCCCAGCTTCCTGCTCGTTAATAATGTCGTAGTCCATAAAATTCTGTACAAAAATCTCGCATGTATGCTGTGACAATTTATCCCCTATAGAAGTAATAATATGCATTAAATATTCCCCAACAGAATCAATATTTAAACGTTTTATACTGATATAACCGCCGCCACCTCTTCTGCTTTCTACATAATACCCTTTATCATTGGAAAATCGGGTGGATATTACATAGTTAATTTGGGAAGGGACACAATTAAAACGGTTCGCCAGCTCATTCCTCTGGATTTCAATAGAACCATCCATATCATCCATCATTTCTTTGATGAAAGATTCTATAATATCACTTAATCTTGCCATAATATCACCCTTTTCTGTCTTTGACTATCTCTGACTATTATTATACTTTATTTATTTTTACATTTCAAGCATTAAAGTTTGTACATACTTTTGACGTTTTTCTCAGTTCAGTAATATTGACTTAAAATCTCACAAATTGTATCATTGATTATGATGACCTTGCAAAAGCCTTTAATTCATTTAATCAGTAATTTGTTTTGCCAGATCTTGTCTGCATATTTAAATCTGGTGCATATATGATTTAACTGCATAAACTTATACTGTTGAATAAATATGCATGATTGTAGATGAAAAATACGTGTTTGGTGTTTGGTGCATTACACATGTGTTGAATTAATACGGTATTAAAGGCTTTTATGCATCACATGTGGTGAATTAATACGGTATTAAAGGTTTTTATGCATCAAATGCGATGATGTTATGCAGTCGTTTCACGACTTTCAGGGAAACAATCATATGATGCGGGAAGATGCGGGATCAAAATAGTATTATTGGGAGTGTTTATTATAGAACTTAATTTAAAAAACGGTTCACCTTTAAAAGATAAAGTATATCAAAAAATCATTGAAATGATTTGCAGCGGGCAGCTAACCCCTGATACGATATTCACAGAACGCCAAATGATCGAGTTGTTTAAGGTTAGTAAGTCCCCTGTACGTGAGGCTCTTATCCAGTTATGTCATGAGGAGGTTTTAAAAAGCATCCCCCGGTGCGGTTATCAGGTAGTGTCGGTAAGCATTAAAAGCATTCGCGACTTAACTGTATTACGTCTTTATCTTGAGCTGTCCAGTCTTCCAAAGGTTATTGAGAATATTACAGAAGAAAAAATCGAATACTTAAAGCTTCAAAATTACCAACGCATACAAATGGCAAAGGATAACAAAAACATTTGGGCTATGTGGCAGAACAATGTTAATTTTCACATCAGCCTAATGGAGTGTGCCGGAAATGATCAAGTCACAAAGGCTGTAGAACGTGCCCTTGCTACTTGTACCCGTGCATTTGCGCAGCTTTATACTGTTCAAAGCTCACTTGTTTATCCTGACACTGAAAATTTCCATGATATAATAGTAAACGATCTGGAAAGACGCTCTTTAAAAGACGTTCAGGAGCATCTTGAGCAGGATATCCACCTGATGGAAAAAACACTTCTTTATACAAGTGATGAGAAATAGGCCACGCTTTATGGGTTTGTGGAATATATAATCATATTATCGTACCAGTAAGGCATAACACTGCGATTTTTGCTTTTAGTAACATATTCGTGCGTTACATCTATCAAGCTAAATTAATTCACAGACTTTGAATTTACTTATCTTTTGCAGACTAATAATCAATTATACTAAAATATTCCCACAAAGCAGACGATGGTAGTAGTGCTGCTTTAAAAGGAGAAAGGAAAATTAAACTATATCTCATCTCAAATATTGATTTTGAAAAAGCATGTTACCACTTATAATTAAACGGTGATAACCAATCAAGAAATAGGAATATCGTATCTATAAGCTCTTCACGAATGCTTATTTCATCCCAAAAATGAGGATTTTAGGCATAGTACCACCACTTTTCTTTTTATTAGTGTGCAACCAAACGAACACCATCCACAGATATTATTATAGATATAATATGGATATCACCCGGAAAGTCCCTTTAGGCTATCTGATAAATTTAAGATATCTTAAATTGTATCAACTTACGAACGGAGACTGGGTGACAATATTGCGATTGCACTAAGTTGTAGATTTTCCTGTATGAAAAAATCGTTTTATGACTTTCAAGTGTAATCATAATATCACAGAAAAGCTGCAGCTATTACTTTTGTTCTCTTTTACTGTAATATGTATTGCATGTTACAGGAGGTTCTTTGCTTCCTATTCCGACCCTTGCTATCATTATTTAAATATGGTTTGTATTGACTTGATAGAGAATAGTTAAATAAAACGCATCGTTAAGTCGAGTGGGATGTATAAGTGTTTAATTTGTATTTTCTAGCGGCTTTTGCTATAGCAAGCGAGATCGAAGCAAATAATGCGCCTGACTGATAATATAAAAAAAACGCAATTTTTAATTGCGGTACAAATATAAATATAAAAGCCAATACTATATTACAAACAGTAATGATAATACTTCGTTTTCGATATTTGTTTTTTTGTTCTTCACTTAAAGGATTGTTTGCAGCTCCAATGGGTGAGAAAAACCATATTAATATGGAACTCAATAAAGTTGAAAAAGTAATATAAGGTAGAATAATACTATCAACCATGTGGTTTATTATAATCACATAAAATATAAATACTGATATAATAAGTAAAAAACATGACCAATGATGCTTTGTGTGATAACCCCCTGCATAAACCCTTAAAGGTATAAAAGCCATTGAGAATAGAACTGCTTCTATTATAGAACCCATGAATAACGATGATATAATTAGTAATCCTATAGCATTCAAAATTGTAGATAATAGTAGTTCAAAACCATATGCATATATGTTTATCTCTTTTTCATCATATTGTCCTTTATATGCAAAATAACTAGCTAAAAAACGGGCTAATCGCTTAATCAAAAAATCACTCCTAATAAAATAATAGTATAGTTGCGGAAATTCTGAATACTTTATTTATCTGACTCCTAAAATTCAACATTTTGCTTTATCCAAATAATTTATTATGATTCTTGATCTTATTCTTCTCATAATACTATATGGATATAGAAAATAATAGGTATAATAGTTTAACTCCTTTAATAAAATCGTAATGAATTTCAATATCAAAACAGGACAAAAAAGATTGCCAAAATAAAATTTTCTAAATTTATTCCTAGTATAAAAATAATGTTTATATCTTTAAGTTTCAATGCTGTAGGTACAACTGGTATATTCTTGTGATAATTGGTGCTTACCCTAATTACATGTTAAATTATTTATCACATTTTTGTTATAATTGATTTTTCATTTTATTAATACAATTATTATTGAATTATTTTACAATACAAATATGATATATGTGTATTGTACATAGTCACATAATGTTATATACTGGATTATAGCTGGTAATTTGTAAACTAAAATCTAACAAATATAATTATGCGAGGTAGATATAATATGAAAATTGCAATTTGTGACGATGAAGCTAGAGACAGAGAACAAATTAAACATTACATTAATACGCATAGTACCAAACATGAAATTATTGAATTTAATTCTGCAATACCCTTATTAAAAAGCATTTATGCTCACGAGCATTTTGATGTTCTTTTTCTTGATATACAGATGCCTGATTCTGATGGATGGGAAATTGCAGAGAAATTGAAGAAAACAAAAACAAATATATATATTGCTATGGTTACAATTAACAATAACTATATATATGATTGCTTTGATCGAGTTGACTGGTTTACTCCAAAACCTGTAACAAAAGCAAAAATTCACAAGGTGCTAAATAATGCCTATGAAACACTATTTCCAATAATTTTTAAATTTGTATTTGGCAAGATTCCAGTAGCTTTAACAGCACCGGAAATAGTGTACTTTGAGGTAAAACGAAATGATGTTTTCATCCACACTGTCGATTATATATATAAAATACGTGAATCACTACATAATATAAATAAACAATTTTATACTCAAGGTTTTGCTTCTCCACATCAAAGCTTTCTATTAAATTTGGATCATTTCGAATCAATAGAAAATAATATGATTATCCTGAAGAGTGGTGGACAAATCCCGTTGAGCTGCGGTAAAAGCAGTCAGTTTTACAATGAATTGCGCGAATATGTAATAAGAAGGAAAAGCAATGTCTGAAAAAGTAGTTTATCAACTTTTTGAATTAATTACTGTCATCTTTGAAGCATTCATTGTTCAACAGTACATAAATGGATTTTTTGAAAGGTGTGTAAAAACTCGATATGCCTTTTTGGGTTATTCACTTTTTTGCATTGGATTATCTTTTCTTAGTTTGTTTTACAGGCTTCCTATCATTTTAGTTTGCTATACGGTATTAGGAGTTTTTCTCCTTGAATATTATCTTTATAGCGGTAACATTCTTACAAAATTCTTTATTGCATTTTTCTTTGGTGTGTTGATGATCAGTTCAGAAATAATTTGTGTGGGTATAGTTTCTACTTTAGGGGAAATAAATCTCGAAGATTCACATAAATATGGTTTGCCTAGAGCGTTAATGATTACGGTTGTAAAGTTGGTACAAATTCTCGTAGTAAAAATTTTGGGGATACTTGTGAAACGGAGGCGAGGAACAAATGATAACATAGAAATAAAAGGAGCTCTCTTTCTTGTTATTTGTCAAGCTTTATCAATTATATTATCATATAATATTTTTATGACAGCATATAATACAGATGGAAATTTGACTACTACAGTATTGCTCTCTATTTCAGCGATTATATATATAAATATAATCGTATTTTGGTATTTTGATAAAATTAAAACAGCTTATGAATATAAACATGAAAAAGAATTAGTAGAAACAAAACTTGAATTTCAAAATGAATATTATGAATTACTTGACGAATATCAACAAGAAACAGAGGCATTGTGGCATGATATGAAAAAACACATATCAGCTAGCTATAAAAGAATTATACCAACAAGATTTAAAATTTAATACAGAACGATACATAAATGCTCTTGATGATAAAATTAATGACATACCAAAGATTGTTCGTACATCAATCCCCGCAATAAATGCTATTTTAGTTGATGGATTACGCAAGGCAACAAAAGAGAACATAGATGTTCGTCTAGATATTAACATTTCTCAAGATACTATAATTAATGATTTTGATCTTTGTGTCCTGTTAGGGAATACTCTCGAAAATGCAATTAATGCTTGCTGTTTACTGCCTAAAGGAGACAAACGTTATATAAATGTAAGCATTTTACAGAGTAATTCGTTAATGCTGATTGATGTTAAGAATCCATTCATTTCCTCTATTAATGCGGTATCACAAAAAGAAAGAAAACACGGCTATGGATTAAAGAATGTACGCAAGGTTGTGAAAAAATACGGTGGTTATATAAAAATACATGACACCAACGATATATTCCATGTGTCTCTAATTATTCCATGAGACAATATATGCTGAGTATGGCAGAGTCTTGCAATTAACCTTACCCTAGCGTAAAGAGGTAATCGGTAAAATCAAGGACAGACTTTCTTACCTGAATTTGCAACCAGAAAAACACACTATTGTTTTTGACAGAGGAAATAATTCAAAAAGAATTTAAACCTCATTATCAGTGAACCAGTATCAACTATTCCACACTGGCTCAAGACGAGGAAGAGATGGGATTTAGAATACTTATGACAAACAGGCATGACTGGTCAACTAAAAAAATTATTACAGCATATCATGGTCAGTCATATATTGAGAATGCCTTTAAAAACATGAAGAACCCGAACCACTTATCTCTGAACCCTCAATTTCACTGGACAGATCAGAAAATAAAGGTACATAACTTTTGCTGTGTGCTGAGCTATCTGTTATCCTCTCTTTTATATAAAATAGTTGGAGATTAAAGCTACTCCATGATGTAATATACATATGCTATAATCCCAATTGTCCCCTGAATCTACCAATCGTCCTAAAATGATTGATACTTTCTTTTAGTAACATTAAACTATTATTAAGTCAGAAATGTTAATGGTTCATGGGATAATATTTATATTTTTATGTTGTTATGCCAATATAGAATATTATACTACTATTTTGAATTCCAAATTTGCCATCAGGAGGAGGTTTATTAATGATGAGTATATATGATACAATATCACGGAAGCGGTTGAGTCTGTTGCCTATGTTAGCTAAAATGTTAGCAGTAGCATCGGTAGAATCGTTTTGTTTTTTTTGGACTCATCAACCAGATGTTCCAGAAGAATTAATGAAGCATATTCATAGATATAAAACTAAATAACACATGTTTTTTAGTTAGTTTTCTCTGGAATAAAAAAGGACTCTTATTATAAAGAACTTAATGTGGTGGTTGATTACTACGAAAGTCGGAGTATTATTGCCACAATTAATCGGGAGTTTGGTCAAAGGTCATCTGTATTTGGCGATACAAAGCCTACTTCCGTGCTGTAGACAGGCTTTCTCATTATGCTTATATTGTTTCCATTACAGGTGAAAGCAGCAGGATGGCGGAGGCTTTCAAACGAAAGAATAGTTTAATTTTTATGTATTTTGTTACAAAAGACATTAATTTCCGAAACACTGGGTTTCATTGTGCAAAAACACTTTTTTATAATTGAAAATAATGACTATGGCTTTTAGTCAGTAATCTTTTATTAATTGAATATGTGCCCTAAATAATAAGGCTGCATACCTCTGCTCAGACTGCACTGTGAATATCTGCATAACTTCGCAAAGATAAAGTATACCGAACAAACGACATAGTCGTTTTGAAAATTATTATTATATCTCTTTATCTACAAAATTGTCTTGTTAACATGATATCGAAATCTGTATGTTTAACGATATATCCTTATACGTAATTATAAATAATTATTATAATAATTATTTTCCTATTTGTCACTAAATCTTACCAACTATCCCATATCTATTGAAACTTTCTTTTTATAACGTTATGCTTATTTTTGACAGATATGTTGACGATAGCGTCTATGCTTATATTGTTATTGGCTTCTTATGTAATACTTATACTGCAAAGAGGAGGAATTATATATGAGTATTGTAATTAAACCCTTTTTTACTCCATATGGAAAATACATATATGACAGGGAAACAAACTCTATCCTATCTGTGGATTCTGATGAATATGAAACATTTAATAGGATTTACGAAAATAAAGCAATCTTAAATGATCTTGAATTGTTAAAAATATACCAAGAAAAAGGCTATTGTAAGGATAGTCAACTAAAAAAGGTTGAACACCCTCTTGATAAGATGGTTGATTTTCATCTTAATAATAAGATAGAAAAAATCACTTTGCAAGTTACGCAAAATTGTAATTTACGATGCGCATATTGCTCTTATTCTGGAATGTATAATCAACGTACACATTCAAATAAATCTATGTCTTATGAAATAATGGAAAAGAGCATTGATTTTATAATGCATCATTCAACCAACTCAAAAAAAATTGATATTGGCTTTTACGGAGGAGAACCACTTTTAGAATTTAATAATATTAAAAAATTACTTACATATATATCTCGGAAATATCCATACAAAGAAATTACTTATTCTATGACTTCAAATGGTACTGTATTTACAAACGAGAATATCCAATTCCTGTCGAATAATAAGTTTAATATTTTAGTCAGCATTGACGGTCCTAGAGAGTTACATAATAAAAATAGGGTATTTGTTAATGGTGAAGGATCGTTTGACAAAATGATGAAAAATATCATGTATATAAAGAGCGAATATCCAACTTTTTTCAAAAAGATTAGCTTTAATACAGTTATTGCACCTGGTAATGATTTCAAATGTGCAAACGATTTTTTTAATGCAAATGACATTATAGAAGAAAATACTTTGAACGCTACAACTATAAGTGACTTTAACAATAAAAACGATATACAGTATGACGATTTATACTTTATAACAAATAGAATTCAACGCACAAAATTGTTTTTATCAGCGCTTGGATTAATTAGCAAAGATAAAGTATCTAAATTATATTCAACTGATCTCCCACTACTCATCCGCTTTTACAACGGTTTAGGTAAAACAAGTAATTTGACTCCTATCGCACATCCGGGTGGTCCATGTATTCCTGGCGCTCGAAGACCAATGATAGACATAGAAGGTAATATTTATCCTTGCGAAAAGGTAAGTGAGGAGTCTGAAAGTATGAAGATTGGCAATATTTATTCTGGTTTTGACGCTGATAAAGTCAGATCTATACTAAATATTGGAAAACTGACTGAAAACAAATGCTTGGATTGTTGGAATTTCATCCACTGCGGTATGTGCGCTGCTTCTGCAGATGACATAAAAAAACTTTCAGGAGATAAAAGATTAAGTAAATGTGATGGAGCAAAAAACAATACTTTGTATAAGTTTAGAGCAATTTGTTTATTAAAAGAAAACAACTTTGATTTTGAGGAGGCAAGTTATTATGCATAAAAAAATAGCTATCTTTCCGATCGATCATAATACTGTTACATTCGCAAGGTATGCTTATATGGGAAACTATGAAGCCATTGCACTTTTGGCACCGCAATTAAATGTTTTGGAAGGTAATGACATTTCTAAGATAGATGGTGGAACAAATGCAAACATACAACTGCATATTGATTACAAGCTTAAGATTTGGGATTGTGATGTTGTTTATTTTACTAACAGCGATTTAATACAGGATATGAGCATTTATCATGATCTTATAGAATATGCAAAAGATTTAGGCAAGGAAACCATCATAGCGAAAAGTGTGCTCGCACGACTTGGACAAAAGGCGGAAACAGAATGTTGTAAGCAGCAACCGATATTTTTTGATGACTCGATACCTCCAAAACTAATGACGATAGAGGCACCAATTATTTCATTATTCACTATCGGTGAAAATTGTGGACAACCTCAGACCGAATTATCAATGAGAGAATTCTTCTTAAATAAAGATTATCATGTTATGCAAATAGGAACACAAGAGTATAGCAATGTTATCGGATGCATAAATTTACCTAGCTTTATGTTTGATTCAACCGTAGATTCCCAGAAAAAAATAATCATGCTTAATAGATTCGTATATGACCTGTATATGTCTGAAAAACCAGAGTTAATACTGATCGGTGTTCCAAATCCAATTATGAAATATAATGATGTTATATTAAATGGATTTGGTATAATCCCATTTATAATACATAATGCCATCAAAAGCGATATAGGAGTCTTAAGTATATATTATGGCGAATATACACATGAATACTTAAAATTAATTACACAATTTTGTAAATATAGGTTTGACGTGCAAACCAAATATTTTAGTATTGCAAATTCACATGTATCGAAAAATATAGATGATCCAAGCAAATTGGAATATTTGTATGTAAATACTGATTTTGTTAAGTCAAACTTCGATGTGGGGATAGGAAAAGAAGATTTCACATTATTTTCACCATATGATAAAGAAAGTATGGAAAAAGCTCTACATAAAATAGAAGATGAGCTTCTATCTAATCCTAATCAAATTTAAGCGTTGTAATAATTATTATATTCTATTCCAGAAAGAGAGTGATAAAAACATGAACTATATAACCAATAAAAAATATATTTGTGATAGGTTACTAGCAATAATAAATAATATAGCAAATATCAATATTACAGATATGGATTGCAGCTTATTCAGTTTAAAATATAATTTACCAGCAGAGTCAATGGTGTACATACTGTTGATTGCAAGTAATGTTTTCCAGTTTAAGATTAATGATAGGTTTATAGTATCGCTTAATGACTATAGTTACAATAATATTGTCAACTCGATTATAAATCAAATATCAATTAGCCAATAGTAATAAGTAAAATATTTATTCTATTGAAAGCATATATGGGTGTTATCAGTATTTTTTCAGAAAACATAGCTAATTAAAAATGCTAAAACGCTCGTATATTAAAAAGGAGGTGAACTGATGAAAAAGTTAAAAAGAAGCCCCCGTTCGGTTGAGAACAGTGTTGAGGCATACGCTTGTGTATGTATTTGTAGTTGTAGTTGCGACTGTTTTTGCTTCTTAGGAATTAATTCAGCTAACAACAGATCTAATAATACTGGCTCAACTACTTCTAACTCAAGAACAAAGGGGACAGAAGCTGGCAGGACGGCCTAGTGTCAATTTTTGGCTATATCCCATCCCAAATATAATAGGAAAGGAGGTGGGTATATGCGTAAATTACGTAAAAATCATTCGGGGCATGAAAACAATGTTGAGGCTTATGCTTGTTCCTGCGGCTGTAGTTGTAATTGCGGCTGTTTTTGTTTCTTAGGGATTAATTCAGCTACTAATAGAGATGGTTCTTACAGTGCTGAAACAAGCAAACAAACATCTGGTGCTTTAAATAGAGCATTATCAATGTAAAAGATAGAGTTAATCAATTGTATAAAAACGAGAATTGACTTTTAATTCATACTATATCTTTTTTCGTATCAACCTAATATCTCTGATAGAGAGATAATTTAGTTTGGTAGGTACATTGAATGTTGAGCATTGATGTGGATATTATCCCACAGTGCTGATTCTTTTGCGTTGTGGGATAATTTTATACTTTATACAGTATGTGCTATATAGCCTGTTATTTACTAATGGCAAAATAGGAAAGGATGTAACTTCTTGAGTTTGAAAGTTGCTTTTATTGACAGCAATATAAATATCGGGTATATAAGCTCGATTATGAATTATGGGCAAACAATAGGTGGTATTATAGCAATAAAGGATAATAAGGTGATTTCGTCATCAAGCTTATTAGAAGACACCTTAACGCACGCCACCCTGTGTACAAAGATATTTCTTGAAAATGTTTCAGGATACTTTGAGCTTTTTTTTATAAATATTTTGGATGATCATACTCTAAAAACAGATACTAATTCTTTCTTAACTGCTTTATCTTGGTGTTTAGAAAATAAAATAGACCTAATTAATTTAAGTATAGGGACTACTTCCCTTGTAGATGTATCGCATTTGTCTTTCAAAATTAATGAATTAGTTGAAAACGGTACGGTTATAGTTTCAGCTAGCTCGAATAACAATAAAATGACTTTTCCTGCATCTTTTGATAATGTTATTGGCGTAAAGGCTCTTAAAAGCAAATTAAAACAAACCGGGTTTATTTATGTTGAGAAAAGTATTGATAGAATTGAAGTCAATTGTTATGTCAAAAATGAAATTATAGAGTACAATGACAAATTCTATAACATATACTGTTCGAATAGTTATGCTGCTCCATTTATTTCCGCTAAGATTTGTGATTTTTTATTTAACGGATGTAATTCTTTGGAACAAATAAAAGATAGATTAAAGACGAACTCATTACCAATGGATAATAAATCAATTAAAAAAAATTATAAAAAATACTTTGTGCAAAAAGTTAATGTGCCAATTATTGCAGTAATAGGAGAAGTTGATAATGGTTTAACTAGTTTATTAATACAAAAGTTTTTTTTAAAATTTGTTGAACGCAATTATTACGGTATTTGCCTTAGTGAACATTTTAAAACGGATTTGTCAGTAGGGATTTTAAATATAGCGGAATCCGATCCATACCATCCTTATGAAAAACTTAAGTTTTATAGCCATTATAGCGATGCTTCGTACATTATTATCCATGCCAATAAAAAGTTTTTATGCAATAATATAAAGTTAAAGAATATAGATGTTATTTTGTATGATCCCGCATTGTATGACTTAAAACATAAGCGAGGAAGTAAATATATAGCGTTTCCTGAGTATAAAGATTTTGATGTGCTTTTTACTAAAATATACAATGATCTTTCAAGCATATAAGTTATTGTGTACAACGTTATTGTTATATTACTCAACTTTTCCACAGTTTTTTGGGTGTTTGTCTGCACTGCAGACTACCGATGGCAGTGTGATATCACACCACCGTCGCATGTCGGTACTAACACCTCAAAACACTACTCACAGGCTAATGTGGGAAAGATGAGCTATACCACAATAAAACTACAGATAATATTTTTACTTAACGATATCAGTTGCTTCAAGCTATATAATATAGAAGAAAATATCATCAATATGATAAAAAGGTAGGCAGATTAATTGCTATTCCTGTCTACCTAAAGTATTATTAATGTTATGGTTATTCAGTTTCTCTTAATCGTTCTATGAGAGACCTCTTGCTTATGCTTCTGTAAACAAAACCCGGTGTGATTAAACAGATTAATGATATAACAATGTACATTATCGTCACCAAAATATATGGGTAAGTAAATTGAGCATATTTTTCTACATTCCTAAACAATAGAAAAAGACTGTAAGTAATCAAATTCCCTAATGTTAAGGAAAAAAATATCGTTATAATTGCATAACTTATACCCTCATTTCTAAGCATTGACCGCATTTGCTTTTTACTCATCCCTACACTTTCGAGAGCTGCAATCTCACGTTTTCGTGTCATAATACCTACTGACATAACATTAATAAAATTAAATATACCAATTAATCCAAGTATCAGCGAAATGCCTCCTCCTAAAATGTTCATAATCGTTTTTGAGTCCTGCATCGCTTTTCGTGCTGTATAACGTGAAATCATCGCTATATCAGTCGAGGTAGTAGAATCATTAATAGCATTATAAACCTGTTCATCATAACCCTCTTCTACATTCATGTCGATGGAAAGTACATGCAGCATAGAAATATACTGCCTCAGGAAAGAATTCGATACCAAAATTTCCGGACCAGCAAAACTAAATGAAACGCCGGTTCCCGGTTCCTTAAAGAAAACACTTCCGCCATTACTGATCTGGAAAGAACTCCCTTCACTAATTTTAATACTAAATGCATCTATATCTGATAAACAATCTGCAATACCAATATCGGTCTTATCGCCATTTCTTATATTAATTAAAGCAATCTCACCACGCTCAAACGCCTCTATATCGATAGGAAGAGAAAGGGCTTTATTTATTTCATGGAGTTTCAAAGGATCTATGCCTTTAAGACCACATCCAAGAAGCTTTGCGATAGCTTCCTCTCTTGTTATACCATATTGGGTGCTAAGCCAATCTACATATTTATAAAGTGTTTCCGAATAAATAAGCTCACCAAATTCAAGCGTTGTAATTCCTGTTTCAGAAACGCCTTCTAATCCTTCCAGCTTGCGAACGAGTTCCCTTTCTATTCCATATCCAGCAATAAAGTTTTTAGAAGTTATTGAAAAATCATAATCATATTCGGAATTTATACGATAATCAATATCCATACTGTTTACTATTGTCATGCTTGAAGTAAAAACTATAATGCCTAAAAATAAGCTTAACATCACAATCATCGCTCTCTTACGATTGCGGAATATGTTACGGAGAGCCATTTTATAGGGTTTCCCGTTAGTAGAATAAGCAAAATTGTATTTACTGACATATACCTCTGAAAACTTTAGTGCTTCGATTGGTGAGTTATTCGCTGCCTTTTTAGCAGGTGCAGAAGCACCAAATAATGCAGTCAAAACAGCAAATGCAGCTGCTCCAACAAAAATTACAGGTGAGAATGAAACAACAGGTTCGGTACCAATTCCGCTATTTGAAATAATAGAAGGAACGATTAACAGTGAGATTGCAGCTGAAGCCAGGCACCCAATAGGCAGTCCAAACGCACATAGGTATAATACCTGTCCAATAACAATGTGTCTTATCTGCCTTGGCGTTGTACCTAGGGTTTTAAGCATACCATAAAAACGCACATCTTTCGAAATAGATATATACATAGCATTATAGATAAGCAGATAACCTGTAAACATCAGGAATATTATCATCAAAATCAGAGCTATATAAAGCGTAGTATTCCCATAATTTTTGACAAACGCCGGTGATTGTGTGTAATTTTGGTTATCATAGAACTCTAAATCGTTTTTTATTCTTTCAATACTTTCATTAACTTTTCTTAAATCTTTGAAGATAATGTTTACCATTATGTTATCGGTTGAGGTCTTCCCATATTTCTCTGCAAATGCTTGAGAAGAATATATAACAACAAAACCCGCCTGTCTGCTATGTGCATACTCCGTGTAAATACAGGATAAGGTAAATATCTCCGTTATGATTTCATCTGTATCATTTATTACATATGATAAAGGTATTTCCATACCTATTTGAGGATCGTAAATACCCATTGCTTCAAGAATATGTCTGGATAGCATAATCTCATTTTCTTGCTCTGCATATTCCCCAACTATATTTGTAAATGTTGGAGAGAACATTTTTTGCCACTGTGTTTTATCAACATAGACTATATTGAGTTTATCTAATTCTGATACATCCTTCGTATGAGCCACATAAGCTCCTAAGCCAATAGTATCTATATAATCAAGCGAATATACTTTTTCTAGTTGCTTTTTGGTGGGATATGTAAAAGCCATATGCGATACAGAACCTTGCATACGTTTTTCATGCATATTGATTGACTCATAATAGCTTATCCCGATACTGAAAACTGAAGCAATCATGAAAGTAGTCATCGTTATTGCGGTAGTAATAAAGAAATTGCGTCTTTTGTCCGATGACAAAGTACGCCCTGTGATTTTTCTAACAATAGAGGCATTATTGTTTCTCAATTCTTTTTCACCTCGCCTATTATTTTTCCGTCCTCGATATGTATGACTCGATCAGCAAGCTGCGCTATATGTTCGTTGTGAGTTATCATCATCACAGTTTGGTGAAATCTAGTTGATGACATTTTCAAAACGCCTAAAACATCTTGGCTTGTCCTGCTATCCAAGTTACCAGTGGGTTCATCCGCAAGAAGTATCGTTGGCTTTGTAGCAAGAGCGCGAGCAATCGCCACGCGCTGTTGTTGACCTCCCGAAAGCATATTAGGCATAGCATCCAGCTTCTCCCTAAGTCCTAATATAGCGATAATTTCATTTACATACAGTTTGTCTACTGTATTTCCGTCAAGTTCTATCGGTAATACAATATTTTCATAAACGTTTAAAATCGGAACAAGGTTATAACTCTGGAATACAAAGCCAACGTTACGCCTGCGAAATATCGTGAGTTGCTCGTCAGTCATTTTTGATAGCTCATGACCGTTTACACGAATGTTTCCATCCGTTGGATTATCTAGCCCGCCCAACATATAAAGAAGTGTACTTTTACCTGAACCGGATGTACCAACAACTGCGACAAATTCTCTCGCTTGAATTTCTAAATCAATGCCATCGAGAGCACGAACAAGATTTGTTCCTTTCCCATAATACTTTTTTAAATTTTCTGTTGATAAAATTACCATCCAATATAACCTCCATTTGCTTATGAATACATCATAAGGCGAATTTCTTACAGAGTTACAACAAAGCGTGCTCTACTTCTTACAATTCTGTAAGAATAACGAAAACGAAGTATACTTTCCAGGAATGGAATCTATCATTATATAACCTCCTTGCTTTTCCATTATAAGTGTAGCAAGGTATAAACCAAGCCCTGAACCTTCATTGTCTTTTACGTTATTACCTCTATAAAAACGTTTAAAAATCAAATTCCAATCTTTTTTTTCAATTCCAACCCCATAATCGGATATAATAATTTTAGTATAAAGAACCATCTGCTCAACAGCTATATCAATCTTAGAGTCCGATGGTGAGTATTTAACAGCATTTTCAAGAACATTAGTGATGGCTTCCCTCGTCCATTTTTTATCATGATATAGCAGACAATCTCTAAATTCTGACACTACAATGTCAATATTTTTTTTTGAAGCTGTCGCAACAACGCCGGCAATACTGTCCGAAATAGTTTGTTTTATATTAGTCTCAACTGGAGAAAGCTGAACTGCTCCAACTTCCAAACGTGACATTTTTATTAAACAGTCCATCATCCACTGTAATTTTTCCGTTCCCGACCTAATGCGGTGTAAAAATTCTTCTTGTTCTTCTATGTTTATATTTCCTGACAATAATATGTCTGAATAAATTGATATACCGGAAAGAGGTGTTTTCATCTGATGAGACATATCTGAAATAAAGCCTTGTATTGTTTCTTTTTCAACTTTATTCCGAGCCATATCAGAAACACACATATCAATAATGCGGTTTGCCTTGTATGTGAGCTTTGATATTCGGTTGTCATCGGTTGTTTCAATAGGATTGCTTATATCCTTTGCTAGTATTCGTTCCAGAACCAAATCTACAGAGTTAAAAATTTTCATTATATACCTTCGATAGTATATAATTATCATAATATAACAAATAATTGCAGCGGCAAGAACAATAATCAACATTTTTTCATCATTCCTTTACCCAAATATAACCCATTCCATAAATTGTCTTTAATGTTCGTGGTCTTTTAGGGTCATCCTCTATTTTAGCTCTCAGCCTGCTTATATTGACCGACAAAGTGTTTTCATCAACAAAATTTCCTTGATTATCCCATAATTTAGCTAGGATTTGTTCTTTTGAAAGAATCCGCCCAGCATTAGACATTAGGAAATTTAAAAGCCGATATTCAGTTGAACTGATTGCAATTTCTTCAATACTATTTAAACCATTATGATAAAATTTGCATGTTGAATTATCAAGTTGATATTTTCCAATTTTAATAATATTCTTATCCGATGTTACTACGCGGCGAAATAATGCTTCCACGCGAGCAAGTAGTACCGAGAGTGAAAATGGTTTTGTTATGTAATCATCAGCACCGGCTAAAAGTCCCGATACTTCGTCTGTTTCCATGTCACGGGCAGTAAGCATGATTACAGGAATATCAGTTTTTGAAAGAACGTTTATACAAAAATCTATACCGTTTCCGTCAGGTAATCCTAAATCTAAAATAACAAGACTAATATTACTTTGTAGTAGAATGTTTTTACCAGCTTCTAACGTACAAGCACATTTGACAGTGTAACCATCTTTTTCAAAAGCGAAAGCAATACCTCTACTTAAGCTTTCATCATCTTCGATAATTAGAATGGTTTTCATATATTCCTCCATCATTATCATTAGTTGTTCTTTCTATTAGGTCTATCAAATTTAGAGCAACTTTTGGTATGCATATGCAGTCAAATATAAAAATACCGACAATTTTATAAACCAACTTATAATATATTAAATGACTATGGCTTTTAGTCAATAATTTTTTATCAATCGAACATGCGTCCGATACAATAATGCTGCATACATTTGTTCGGGCTGCATTGTTAATAGCTGCTTTACTTCACAACGGCATAGCCATTATATATTATATTGTTTAAAGAGTATATAATCAAGTTTAATCTAATTTTATCAGATTTTATCAAATGTGTAGCTTGATGAAATGAAAAAGTAAGCCCTTGCAATACTATGGAAAAATGTTTTGCAACTTTCTCCGAAAAGTACTAGCAAAAGCACTACACCCATCGTGATTTGTTCCATCTGGGCATAACACTTTTATTATTTTATGTATAGCTGATAGAACAGCAGTTCGACCTAGCATAGTTAGAATATATTATTTATATTCTACCACTTATCCCAGTAGATAACCAATTATACCAAGTATGTTGAAGTTTTTATCGAATGGTGTTATGTTTGTTTTATATAGATATATAATTCACTTTTCTATAATAATTATCATTTGTATTTCAGTTAAAGGTGGTTTGTTTTCTTATGAATAAAAAAGTTTTAAGATTTATACTTGATTTGCTTAAACCCTACAAGATACGAATTATAATTGTCTCAGTATGTATGATTTTTGTATCTCTCTTGGGTATTCTATCACCATTACTACAAAGGATATTATTTGATGATGGTATAGTGGCAGGAAACTTAAATATCGTTATTAAATATACGTTAATAATTATCGCACTCTTTTTAATAGAACAGATTTTTGAATTTTTACAATTCATCCATTATGAATATATAAATAAACAAATCCCATTTAATCTCTTATATAGGGCAGTTAATCATTCTATTGAATTAAAAGTAGCATACCATAAGGATAACAATTTTACAAAGACAATTAATAACGTCTACAGTGATGTATCTAATATTACTCAGACTGTTAATGCGAGTCTTCTTCAAGCTGCTATCAGTTTTTTTAAAATTATTGGTGGTATTATTGGGCTTTGCTTGATTAGTTGGAAATTAACTATTTTTATATTAACTATCATACCATTAGAAATTTTTATTAAAAATTTTATTTCATCAAAACGGACAAAACATACGAAAGCAATAATGAAGCTTAATGAGAAATTCTCGATTTGGTTCAGTGAGACGTTTAAAAGTATAGAGATTATCAAGTTATGGAACCTTCAAAAAAAGCGAAAAGATGAATTTAATATGCTTCAAAAAGAAATGATTAAAACTGAAACAAAGATTGATTATAACGATAATTTTTCCCAAATTTCAAGCCAAATGTTAAGTATACTTTTTTCGCATGGGTTAAATTTATTAGGAGCTATTTTAATCTTAAAAAGTAAATTCACAATAGGCGGATTGTTTGCATTTACCGCTTATTCAATGTATGTGATGCAACCTATAGCATTATTAGCAAACATTGCATACAAGTTAAATAGTAGCATTCCAGCTTTTAAACGATTTATGGATTATTTTGATAACGATATTGAAATCTTAGAAGGGATTAGTATTAATGATGAATGTCATGATATTGAATATTTTTCATTTGAGAATGTAGTTTTTGGATACGATAACAAAGACTCAGTTTTAAAATCAATAAATTTTTCTATTCATAAAGGTGAAAAAGTTGGGTTCGTTGGGGTAAATGGTTCGGGTAAATCTTCTATAATAAATTTGCTTTTAAGATTTTTCGAACCTACTTCCGGCAAGATATGCTTGAATGGTATTGATATACAGAATATTGCTCTGAACGAATATAGAAACCTATTTAGTGTAATGAATCAAACCATAAGCCTTTTTGATGATTCTATTCGAAATAATGTGAATATTTTGAATGATTTGACAGAAGACCAGATACATTACTATTTAGATTTAGCAACCGCTTCTGATTTTGTTAATTTATTGCCAAATGGACTTGATACATTTGTAGGTTTTAATGGTTCAAAATTATCCGGCGGCGAAAAACAAAAAGTTTCTTTAGCAAGGACTCTAGCAAAAAAAAGTAAGATCCTCATTTTAGATGAAGCAACAGCAAGTTTTGATATAGGTGCTGAGAAAAAGTTTGATAAATACATTACACAAAGTCATATATATGACATTGTAATTGTAATAAGCCATAGAGAGGATATACTAAAAGGGCTTGATAAAATATTCGTGGTTGAAAATGGTGTTATTATTGCTTCTGGTACTTTTTATGAACTAGCAGCAAAAAGCAATATATTTAATACAATACTCACTCAAGAAAAGGAAAAGTCCGCCTAAGGTTTAATTGTACCCACAACAATGTCTTCAAGCTATTCTAAAAACCGGTTTCAACTTTGTGCTTGATAAATACTTTTAATCACTATATAATCAGTTTTACGAACTAAAAACACTTTGTAATTTGTGGTCTTTCAGACCATCTATTGAGTTATGGGTACCTTTAATCCTTGTTAGATTTATGAAATCATAAGCTCAAGTATTTTCTGATCTGTTTCATACATGCCGTCATGGGCGAGTTTTCCGTAGTTTTCGACTGTGCTGTCTATATCATCTAGGATTATGCCATCCCCACCCTGGACAACCTTACCGGATGATGCCAATTTATAGCCAAGCAAAGCGGCTTGGACAGAACTGAATATTTTTGCAGCGCAGGAAGCCTTTGCACCATCGCAAACCATACCCGCAACATTAGCAAGTGTGTTTTTTATAGTCCATCCGATACATTCGAAAGAAGCCCCTTGCAAATACGCAATACCCGCTCCGCTTCCACATGCTGCGGATACCGCTCCGCAATAAGCTGAAAGTCTTCCAATCATAGCTTTTTGGTAAAGTGCTGTAAGGTTACTAAGGGTAAGTGCGCGGATCAGCTTTTCTTCCGAGCAGTTTAAATGCTTTGCATAAACTATAACAGGAAGAGAAACGGTTGCTCCCTGGTTGCCGCTTCCAGAGTTTATAACGACCGGCATTGTACAGCCTCCCATGCGAGCATCTGAAGCAGCCGCTGCATAAGCACAAGCTTTCACCTCGGGAGTGTCGCCTAAGGCATCCAACATGGTTTTCCCGACAGAGAGCCCGTAGCTGTTTTCGAGGCCTTCTTCTGCTATTGAGAGATTACAATCTATCTGACGTTTAATTATAGGTTCAATTTTATCAAGGGGCACTTTAGTTGCAAAATCATATATGCCCTGTAAAGTCATATTGCATTCTTTATTTTCGCTGTCTGTTTTTTCATCTTGTGAATAGTTTTTTGCTTCAACAACCTCACCATTTTTTTCTACACGAATGATATTCGTATGTGTATGAACTATTTCCACCAATACCGATGAATTTTCGCTGTATGCTTTAACAACTATATGTAATTTCTCCTGGGATGACAGCAGGTGAACTGAGCATATGTCTTTATTCTGCAGTAAATCAGCGCATTGCGATATATGTTCAGGTTTGACATCGGCAAGAACCTCCATACCTTTTTGGGGATTTCCACCGAGCATACCTATTATAGCTGCAGTCTTTACACCCTTTAGCCCATTGGTGTTTGGCACAATAACGCCTTTTACGTTTTTAAGAATGTTCCCGCTTACGTGAACTTCAATCCTTTCAGGAATTTCACCCAAAACATCCTTGGCAAAAGCGCTTGCATATGCAATTGCGATGGGCTCGGTGCACCCCATTGCAGGAACCAGCTCCTGACTTAGGCATTGTAGATATAAGTCTTCATTGTATGCGGTATTATTCATCTTGACCGTCTCCCTATGTAAAAAATATTAGATTTAGAATGATATCAGCACTGATATTATCAGTGATAATATCAGCTAATTTAATATTAACATCAGGAGACATAACCGTCAAGTAGATTTCGTAAAACTTACATATAGGATTCGTGAATTACTATTTTTCTTGTTTACGCTTTTCTCTATTTACTAAATATATACCCACAGCCGCAATAATTAGGAGTATAGCTATAACATATATACCTCCCCTTAATATAACTTTATTATATTCAGAAGATATTTTCACTGCTTCTATTGCTTCGCTGTCCTCATTGTCTTCGGTATCTAAGGCATCAGTAGAATCCGATTGGGGAGCAGATGTTGAATCTGTAGTGGAGTCATCAGGTGTATCTTCCTCCGGTGGCAGGCTTATATTTTGTGTTTTATCTATGGAGACAAAACCGGGAACAAGATCCTCTATATCTATCCATCCTTCAAGGATGTTGGCTATTTTTACTTTTATGCTATCTCCATTCTTTTCAATAACCGAAACAAATGCAGAGCATTTTTCCAGCAAAGTATCTTGTTTTGCTTCATCAATATATACAACGGAGTCAACAATAAACCCGAAAGGTAGAACTTTGGTTTCCTCAATTAATTCGAGGTATTTATTGTCCACGTTATATGTAGCAATACTATTATTCCAAACATTATAATATACAACATTGCTGGTAAAATTGTCTGTTTCAAGTATACCCACCGGAACACCTGATTTATATTCTGACTTTCCCGAAAAAATTGAACCCGGATATGCTTTGGGACTGGTGATCAATGCGTTGGCAAGTACAGGCTTACCACTATGGAAATAGCAACTGTCTGTAATGTCAGACATTGCCTTGTCAGTATAATTCTTCTTTATGCTACGAGTTGAGAGCTTTTCTTCGCTCTCCACATCATATATGTGTTCAAGAGTTAGCCCGTCTTCACTCTCGGGAATATTTAAATACTCCGTCATGGCTAATTCTCTGTCTGTAAGCCATTCATACCGATAAGTGGACGGCAGGTTCAATTCTTTCTGTTCATTGGTTTTGTCTGCCTGTTCATTTGTATTACCCTTCGTTAATACCGGTGGAGTATCAGAAAACTGCTCCAGACGAAGGAACCCTGACGGGGAGAATATCAATGCATGAGGATAACCCGTAATTTGCGGATACCTGTATATGGCTTGATTTGACAAATTAAATATGTAATAGTATTCGGGATGGCAATATAAAAGGTAATTGTTTTGATCCTGTTTTTCTACTTTCCAAATCTCTTTCGGAAGAGTAATTACAAAAGAATCACCTTTTTCGGAAGAATATTGGTGTATCTCGTTTTGATCGATGTATATTAAACTTTCTCTGTTGTAATCAAAACCTATGAACTGCCCCGTTAAGCCTACGGAAACAATAGAATCATTCTCAGGTTTAAAACTGAATATTGAATCATTATATCGAAGAAAACCACTACCGTCATTTAATATAATTAATTCCTGAAATTCAAAGTCTTCCGGGAGAGGATATCTCATAAGATGCCTGTTTTCAATACCAAAAACTTGGAGGTATGGCATTCCATTCAATTCAAGCGTATATGCGAGATAATTACAGTTATCAGACCATGCATTATTCTTATCATATATGTTAAAACCCGTTAAAACACACTTCTCTCCCTCTTCCGGCAAAATTAGCAAATCGTCGATAAGGCTCATGGTTTCACCTGTTTCCAGATCTTTTATTTCCTTGCACCATTTCTTTATGATATGCCCCATCTCAAAATCGTGAAATTCGAGGTTCATTACAAATGCACTATTGAAGGGGATTTCATGACGACGCTCATACATTGTATCAGGCACTGTTCTTTTATATATCTCATAAAAAACATTTTCTTTTTTAAGTAACAGCCTGTCATCGGTTGTTGCTAATATTGAAAAGCCATCTTCAGTTTGCCCGTAATTATGTATATCCTTCGAATTTGTACGTTCTACTTTATTTAATATCGCGGGAGATTTAACAAATCCGGGGTTTGCCTGCCCTAAATGCAGCGGTTTGTACTCCTCCCAGCCTTTAATTCTTTGGTCTATAAACGATTGAATAGTTTCTCTGTTTTCTAATCTTTTAAAAACAGGATAATACCTGAAGAAAGCATCACCATACTTTTCATATAAATCATGCATTCCTTTGTTAATGGTTTCAACATCGGCATCAGGGAAAATATGCTCTTCGTAAATTCGGATTAACTCAAGGTTCAGTTTTTCTGTTTCATTTAATGCGGCCTTTATATTGTCCTCCGTAAAACCTTCTTCGGGCGCATACCAAGGGAATTGCCTGAAAAAATCATCCCATTCTCCGGATAATGCGGCTCCATGCCTTGCAAGAATTTCATTTTTAACAAGCAGGCAGTTTTCAAGCAGATTCTTTGCTTCTATCTTTACTTCAGTTCCGGATCTGCGATCGTTGAAATAGAATTCCTCTTCCAGATTCCATCTTTCGAACAGATCAACAACAAAAATTTTGTCATTCCATATGTAATCAGAAACCGCTCCGTTGTACTTTGGTTCATACATCCAGTCAAGCTTCAGATTATCCGCCAGCTTGTGGTAAAAAATATCCAGATCAAAATCAGGTTCGATATCTTCAAAATGCCACTCGATTCCGCTCCCATTGTAATAATAACCGGATGGCGATGCTGTAAGTTCATGGTATGCGGCTTTCTCCGGAAATTCTACTGACACATCTATGCTCCCTATTTTGCCTTTCCATAAGGCACCTGTCTTAAGAATATAACTTGCACTGCCACCGTCATTTTCGGTCATTGTTGTATTATAAAATCGATATGTGACTAAAAGAGCCTTTCTTTCCCCCTCATCAAAATGCATAGTCCAGGAGTACATTCTTTCATACATATATTGGTCAAGCCCGGGCATTTGTCCGCCGGGTTTTTCTTCAACTTCGTATTCAATTCTGTCCGGATATTGAAACGCCTTAAAATCATATAAAGATTTGCCGTAATTGGCCACATTCGGAAACCCGATTTGTAGATCCGTTTCAGGTCCCGTATTGTAAAAATAAAAAACAACCTCAACGCTGTGTCTTTCTTTGCCATATTTGATGTTTATGGTTTCTTTTTCCAGAACAATATAGTCGCTGTTTATAGGAAAGGCGGTACTGCCTTTCATGACCAGCGGCGGAGAGTTAGCATGGGAAACGCAGTAACTAATCATGAGAAAAAGGATGCATAACAATATGCCTACCATGATTTTTAATCTTTTGTATGATTGATACTTAACCATTTTCAACCACCACCTGACACCATTTTAACATAATTAATACATTTTAACAGCCTTATTTTTGCTCCTACATCTTTTTTAAAATTTGGCGTTGCTGTTCAAAGGTTCTTTTTTATAGGTAACTATTTGTTTACATGTCCCAGGCACATCTCTAAAATTACATGGGCTTTTTAAGTCGGATGTGTAGCAATGTTTGAGTGATTATTAAGAAATCAAAAAGAAGCAGCGTTGTGTTTTATGTTAACTATTCTGCGATTAATAAAAATTACCGGTGTTCATGTAGATGGCGCAGGCCTTAGCAAAGCTCATCCGAATGGTGACATTTGATGTTTATATAAAAAAAGCGGTATAGCCACACTGTTATACCGCCTTGCTGTTACTGTAATGCTCATTTTCCTTATCAAACGGTGAGTTGAAATCTTTAGCCCCGTTGAATGGTATGTTGAAATTGCTCTGCAATTTCTTCCGTCATTTAAGCATAATTGTGTCAAAAAACTTTGTTCACGCAACATGCTTTGTTACTGTCATTGATCTGAAATACTAACTTTATCGGGTTCACTCTTTGCTCACAGGCTCTTTCTGTTTTTTCCGAATATATCGTTTTGCTATGCGCCATCCTGTAAATCCTATTATAGCCAATATGACCAGTGTTGGGATAGCTTCAATTATAAATATCACAAGGTCTCCAAGAGCATCCACAATTCCTGTTAAGCTGTTTTGAACTGCATTTTTCAGACGATTCCAATAGGTGTTATTATTTTTCCCCATATCCTCGGGATATTTTTCAGTCATATTTATATATATGGTTGATAGCTCCACCAGATCACTCCATTTATTTAAAGTGCCGGATAGCCGCTCAATTTCAGTTTGTAGATCGGTCATACGCATACGCGTTTTAAAAATAGAGTCCGGATCCTTCAAAGACATCATGTATTCTTCAAGAAACTCATATTCTATTTTAAGTATCTTAAGACGCCCCTCAGTATCAAAAAACTGATCTGTTATATCATTTGAGTAAATCCTGTCATCAGTAATCTCGCCAAGCCCTTTAACACCATTTACAATACTGTCAAATTGCTTCGCATCGACGCGGATTGTTATATTCCCTACTATCCTTGATTTCTGCTCGTCTTTATAGTTGTAATATTGCCTGCTGGTATTGATTTCCTGAACATAACCTATACCGCCTATCATCGCTTGTATATTTCCATATTGCTTGTAAAAGTCATCAACTTCAATAGAAATATTAGCATTACGAATTATCTTTCGCTGGGCAAGAATGTCGAAGGTTGTGCTTGTATTAACATTTGAACCCGTGTATCCTGTCCCGGCTATCCCTGATTGAGCACCTATTTGTGGTGAACTTTCAGGAATACTTTTTTCTGTACTGTTTTCAGAAAAAGATACATCAAATCCTCTGGAGCTGTCTTTAGATGACGCGTATGTTGCCATTGGAGCACTAGTTGATACTGTTGTTTCGTACACCTGATCTCTCGCCATTTTTGAACCGCAGCCGGTTAAAACAGTAAGAACAATCAGAATGGCAAGACCTACTGTTAGCGTCTTTTTTAGATTTTTCATACTATTACCTCCCAATTTTTTTATAGATCTCCCTCGTGTTTTTACCCTAACGAGCTAAAACTGCATTTCATTTTGTAGTCCTCTTGCTACGTTGTGTTTTTTCAGTCAACTAGCTAAACATGCATTTTCTTTTTTTAGTCCAGCTTGCTGTATCGGGTTTTTAACTATGTAAAAATGCTTGAAGGTTCAGCTTCAGCTGAATGAGTTCATTTACTTAAATAGACGCTGTAATATAAATAAAGTTCCATTGTGTAAGAGAAAAAAAGGCAGTAGCACTTATCGTCTACTGCCTTTCCTTATTTATCAAAATTCCAAGACCTCCACTTCTATAAGTGGGGGTTCCTTATCCTTGCTTCTGAACAGGCTTACTCTTCTTGATCTTTCTTTGATTCAGCAATTATTTTTTCAGCAATTTGTGAGGGTGCACTTTCATATCTTTCAAAGCGAGTAGTATAAGAGCCCCTTCCTTGTGTTAAGGAACGGAGGTCAGTTGCATACTTAAACATTTCAGATTCAGGCACCTCTGCAACAACCTGCTGCAATCCACCTTCAATAGGATTCATGCCCAAAATACGTCCTCTGCGTTTGTTTAAATCACCAATTATATCACCCATATAATTGTCTGGAACTAAAACCTCAACACGCGATATAGGTTCAAGCAAAATAGGACCAGCTTGCATGACACCCTCTTTATATGCAAGGCTGGCAGCAATTTTGAATGCCATTTCGGAAGAATCAACAGGATGATATTTACCGTCTAACAATGTTGCTTTTAAATTAACCACCGGATATCCCGCAAGAACACCCTTGGCAATGCTTTCTCTAAGCCCCTTTTCTACTGCAGGGAAATATTGCTTTGGAACAGAGCCGCCAAATATCTTTTCTTCGAAAACAAGATCTTCTGTTGGACCTGGCTCAAACTCGATCCAAACATCACCGAACTGTCCATGACCACCGGATTGCTTTTTGTGTTTTCCTTCAACCTTTACTTTTTTTGTTATGGTTTCACGGTAAGGTATTTTAGGATCAGCTAGCTCCACATCAACCTTGAATTTGGCGCGGAGCTTACTTAAAACTAAGTCAATATGCTGATCTCCTATTCCGTATATAAGGATTTGCTTTGTTTCTGTATTCAGCTCAACCTTAAAGGTTGGATCCTCTTCCATAAGCCTTGTGAGACCTGAGCTTATTTTTTCTTCATCTCCCTTTGTTTTCGGAAGAACCGCCATTGAAAGCATGGGGGCTGGAAAATTAATTCCGTTTAATACAACCGGCTTTTCTTTCGCACAGAGTGTGTCATTGGTTTCGGTAACAGCGAGCTTAGCAACAGCACCGATATCACCGGTTACCAACTGAGAAGTGTTTATTTGCTGTTTACCCTTAATTAAAAACAATTGTGCTATTTTTTCAGACTTGTCTTTTTTAACGTTATACACTGTGGTATCTGATTTCAGAACCCCTGACATTACTTTTATATAGGATATTTTGCCTACAAACGGGTCAACAATTGTTTTAAACACAAGTGCTGATAATGATTCGTTAATTTCAGTCTTAAGTTCAACCTTATCGTCGCTGTCCGGCTTATTTGCAATAATGCTACCTTTTTCACTATATGCAGGGATATACTGAATTACAGCATCCATAAGCAGTTTTATACCCGCATGGTTTACCGCAGAGCCGCAAAATACCGGTATTATATCCCCTGATTTTATACCGCTTTGAAGCCCAGATAAAATTTCTTCATCTGTAAATGCTTCACCTGCAAAGTACTTTTCCATTAAATCTTCGTCTGTCTCGGCAACAGCTTCAATAATGCCTTCACGGTATTTTTCGACAGTGGACTGCATATCGGACGGAATATCAGCGTCAATAAAAGCTTTTTCGCTGAAACGCTTTGCTTTCATTGTTGATATGTTTACAATGCCAGCAAACGCCCCTTTTTCCATAATAGGAATTTCAAAAGCTATAATATTTTTCCCGAATTTATCGTGTAATTGATCAAAGACTTTAAAAAAGTCTGAATTTTCTTCATCAATTTTGCTGATGAACACCATCCTTGGAATTTTTCGTTCCGACACCTCATCCCATGCTTTTTCGGTGCCAACTTCCACACCATCTTTTGCGCTTGTCAGAATAATTGCGCCATCAGCGACACGCAAACCTTCGCGCATTTCTCCAATAAAGTCAAAGTAACCTGGTGTGTCAATAACATTAATTTTGTGCCCATTCCATTCAATTGGTGCCAGTGATGTACCGGTACTAATTTGCCTTTTTACTTCCTCAGGATCATAATCCATGACGGTATTTCCACTGACAACACTGCCGAAACGATCTGTAGCCTTTGCGTCATAAAGCATCGCTTCTGCAAGAGTTGTCTTGCCCGCACCCCCGTGTCCAAGCAGACATATATTGCGTATTTTTTCTACGCTATAGTCTTTCATATCAATTCCCCCTCTTCTATTTCCTGCTAAGCAGGTAGGATTGTTATATGTGTTGTAAGAGCCTGATAGCCCTATATTGAAACCTCGGTTAGTTTGGCTAGTGTTGATGGTGTGTAACTGTGTACCCACTTGCAATAGGTTTACGGTACACTAAATGGTGCATTTATGGTAATTCCTATAAAGTATTATACCAAACTTTAAGCCTTGTTAATATACAAAAATAAATATTTTTAATTTGATCAATGTCAATGTTACTATTTCCTGCCAATATAGCAGTGTCAATATATGATTCGTCATAAAAAACATCGCATTAAGCATAAGCTTTACCAAACGCCCATTGAATCTTCTGCTTAAAAGGATATATGAAAACACGTAACAATGCAAGGCATATGATTTTACTTCAGGAACTTATACAGACGAGTAAATCAATGAGTGCTTGTGCAAATTGTGCACCAAAATGCGAATGCTTTAGTGCCAACAATAATGGGCACCTACACAGGCAGGGGTCTTTAGGGGTGTTTGATAAAAGCATGTGTTTCGCGTTAATGCAGTGAGAGCAAGGTCTGATAACTATTAACTAACCAAGGAGATGTATCTGTGAAAGCAATAATTTTAGCCGGTGGTAAAGGGACAAGGCTTCGCCCACTTACATGCAGAATTCCAAAACCTATGATTCCTGTCATGAACATACCCCTTTTGGAGCATATAATTATGCTACTGAAAAAGCACAACATCAAAGAAATAGGCATCACGATGATGTATATGCCCCAGGAAATTGAAAACTACTTTAAAGATGGCTCAAAATGGGGAGTAAGCTTAACCTATTTTATTGAAAAGCATCCCCTTGGTACAGCCGGCAGCTTATTGAATACGGCTTCCTTTTTGAACGAACCTTTTCTTGTAATTTGCGGAGATTGTATAACAGATTTGAACCTAAGTGATGTCATGGAGTTTCACACATTAAAGAAAGCTTTAGTTACAATGGTTCTAACGAAAGCAAGTAACCCACAAAGCTTTGGGATTGCTCTTACCGACGCTAATTGCTATATTACCGGCTTTTCCGAAAAGCCCTGCAAGAGAGATGTTTTTAGCGATACTGTTAATATGGGAATTTACGTCATGAAGCCTGAGGTCCTTAATCATATTAAACCCAACAGACCTTTTGACTTATGCGGAGATCTTTTTCCTCAGCTTTTAGAGAGAAGACTTCCCATTTTAGGGTATTCAACCTCTTGCTATTGGTCGGATGTTGGTTCTCCAGAAGCTTACTTGAAAACCCACTGGGATATGCTGGATTACAAACTAATGCCTTACGTAGCAAAACAAGAAACACCTGAAAACATTTTTATCGGCAAATCTACTGTTATTGAAGCAGATGCTATAATAAACAGTCCTTGCGTAATAGGGAACAACTGCTATATCGGCCATAATGTCATTATAGACAAATATACAGTCATTGGTGATAATTGCATTATTGAAGATCAAGCCTCCTTGAAAAGAAGCCTCCTATTAAGTAATTGCACGATTGGCAAGGGCTCGGAACTTCGCGGAAGCATTCTTGGAACCAATGTAAGGTTTATGCAATATGTCCTGTCTTATGAGAATGCTGTTATTGGAGATGGATGCATTGTTCAGGAACGTTCTGTAATAAAACCAAACATTAGAATTTGGCCTGGCAAAACAATAGAATCCTTGTCCATAATCGACAGAAACGTTATATGGGCTGCAAAACACAATCAATCACTTTTTGTTAGCAATCTTGTTTCGGGTACAATTAATGTAGATATAACGCCTGAATTTGCTACAAGGCTTGGTGCGGCTTATGGTTCCGTACTGGGCGTTGGAAGCAGCGTAATTGTTTCCTCCGATAAAAAATCAACTTCCAGGTTATTTAAATATGCGTTTATGTCAGGCTTGATGTCTGTGGGTGTTATTATCTCCAGTCTTGATGAAGTGCCCACTCCCCTTTCCCGTCAAGCTGTTTGTTTTCATAAGGCAAACGGAGGTGTTCATATACGAAGAAGCTCCGAATCACTTGACAAGCTTGAAATAAGTATCTTTGACAGTAATGGCGCAAACATAGACAGTACTATGGAAAGAACCATCGAATACGCATTTTACAGGGAGGATTTCATACGATGCAGAGCCTGCTCCGTTTTGGACATAAATCCTGTGAATAATTTCTACACAAGCTATATTAATAATTTGAATCAAAGAGTTTGCTTAGATTCAGTACAAAAGAATCGTCTTAAAATATTTATTATGTCAAACTGCGAAGATATGCTCACATTCGCAAGAAAAGTCTTCTCGGAGCTTAACATTGCTATCACGGGAGAGATGCTGATTGAGCAGTTTGAATGCAGTTCTATTCAAAATATGGGTCATTTATTAGATGTAGACATAATGGCATACATAGATTGTAATGGCGAAAAATTAATACTGTTTGATTCCTACGGTAAAATTATTGATGAAAACCATTTTTTCTTGTTAAGCTCGTTCATCCTATTTAAGAGTATTCCCGGCTATCGTGTCATAGCTCCGATTAACATGACATATGCATTAGGGCAAATGGCAAAAAGACTTGGAGGTCAGGTGAAAAGGACAAAAATCCCCAAATACCATTTGCTTCGGGAGCTTATGAAGGACGACGTTTACTCCGGTGCTATAAACCAGTACATGATTCAGTATGATGCAGTTGCGTCACTTATTAAGATTATTGAATTTTTATGCACTAATAATACATCTTTGGATATGCTTTTAAAGCTGATTCCCTCATATTATCTAAAGCAAACAACAATCCTTTGCCCTTTTGAGCAAATTGGAAGAGTCATGCGCACTGTTTTTTCCGATAATGCATCCCATGTTCAGCTTTTAGATGGGCTCAGGATAGATTTTCATGATTCCTGGGTAATTATAATTCCCGATGGGCAAAAACCATTTATCCACATTTACGCAGAAGGACAAACAGAAAAGGAAGCCAATAGTTTGCTACAAAAATATGCTTCCTTAATTAGATGCATGATTCCCAAGCGCCCGAGCCTGGAGCCTGATTTAAGCGAATCCTTGCACAATCAAGGTTTGAAACGTGTATGAATTTGTTGAAAAATATTGTTCCTTGCTTACACATTCAAATTTAAGCTCCACAGACTAACCATACTTTAATTCTTTTGTCAATACTTTTTGCATAAACAGCCCTTTTTCTTGTATAAACGATCAAAATATCTTTTTACGCTAAAAAATGTACCGTTTATGCAATTTGTATTTACAAAAGATAAAGGGTACCAATATAATAGGTCAATAAAGATAAGGCATTCAAATCATTACATCATATTTTTTATTAAGCATTTTACATAGTAAATGCGAAATGCGATTAAATAAAATAGATACACCGCCCTTAAAACGCCTGATCTTAGCGGATTTCGGGTTTAAGCAATTAACACAAAATTCATCCTATAGAGAAAGGAGGTGGATATACTATGGTATATATTAGGTCTCCAGATAAACCAAGAGTAAACATTCCTTAGAAAGACGTTTACAAGAAATTTGTGTTGATTTTTTGGAGTTTAAATAACATAATCCAGAAGTATAGCATAGGGTGTAGTGTAGGGTAGTAATATTGCACCTCAATTAAGGTAACTAAATATATGATTGGATAAAACAGCATATATTTCAAATCAGAAGAGTACAAAACTGTATGAAAAACACCAATGGTCACAATAATTATGAAAGCTGATTTTTATTTATTATTTTATAAAATAGTTGAAAGGAATGATATATTTATGATTAAAAAATTTAAAAAAATTACGACATTATTTGCGACTTTTATAGCTTTAGCATCTTTGTTTAATGTTTGTGCCTCGGCAAAAGCTTATGGAGATGATGTAATCGTCTCAGATGATGGTATTGTTGAAACAATCGAATACATTACTTATTACAAACTTCCTAAGGAAGACAAAAAGGAATGTAAAGCTGATTATGAAAAAATAAAAGAAGGAGTAAAAAAATACGACAAAAATGCTCCCTTAGATGAAAACGAGCTAAACATGTATATTCGTGAAAAAATTGAAACAGCAAGCAAAATGGATTTTGAGGATACAGTCAGAACTTCATCGTTATCTTTTCCGTGGGTATTACTTGATAGTATATGGCTGCAAGGACCGTATATTACTGATTCATCTTTAGTTACCGCAGCTTCAGTAGCTTGGTCTGGGTATGATAATTATAGATCTTCTTTAGAATTAGAAGTAACTGAGGAAAAAGCTAAAACAATAAGCTATTCTTTGGGCTTCACTGGTGATGTTGAGATAAAGTTGAAATTTGGATTCTCAGCTTCATACGATAACAGTTACACATCCAAATTCACCGTCGGGACAAAAGTACCAGCATGGACTGTTTGGTATCACAGGCCTTATGTAAAATATTATAAGGATAATTATGTTGGCGTTGTAAAAAATTATTATATAAACGTTCTTACCGGAGCGATGACCATCGAAGAAACTGGTGTATCTGGGGATAACAGAACTTTACTCGTCGATGCTACACAGTATGAGGATTATACTAATATTGCGCAAGATAGACAGGCTCGAACCCCAAATCCTCCATCCGTTTTTCCTTAAACCTATTAGTTTGAAATTAACGTATTATATCTTTGTTACTTCAATTTAATATGATAATATTAAATTAGAGAATATTACATTAATTATGTTTCAAAATTGACAAAATAAATGTAAACTACATGAAAAGCATAGGATGTTAATATCTTATGCTTTTCATAATTATACTAAAAATTTGCAGTATAGCTGCAAAAATCATTAACCCAGTATATACTTGGAGGTGATTGTTGTGAAGAACACAATATCAATACTATTTGGCTTTTTATTCCTTGGATCTTGTATTATTGTAAGTTCATTGATTTTTAGCAACAACATAAGCAAACTTGAAAATCAAAACCATATTGTACACGGCTCTCTTGGTATATCACAATCCATTAATTCTAGCGATGTTAAAGAAACTGAATTTATGCCATTAGGTGAAATTGCGAGCTTTTTTTATTATAATGATATAGAGGAATTTACTAAAGATTTGTTTGATGGTAAATTAGGTGAAATTCCTTATGTTAATATTAATGGAAAGCTTTTTTTCAGCAGGACGGTATTGAATGATTGGCTTATAGATCAAATTAAATAATATTTCGAAAGCCGTATCTTCATAGACTTCGCTCAAGCAATCCAAATAGATGAAAAATGCAAACAAAGATGTAGGCATGGATTTCCGAACGCACTCCTGCCTTGCTTAATCCTGTAATTATGAATATATTACGATATGCCGGAGTTCTTAATCATTTATCTTGCAATCGCAACAGTACTCCAAATAGCGTTTAAAGTATGTTCTGGTAGACATGCAGTAGTATCACGCAGGAATACTATACCTGAATATATCATAGCTTTGACGCTTTACTACGACATCGTTGAAAAATATTGGTTTTGCCCTTGCTAATATTCCTCCTTTTTATTAGAATATGTTGTAATGACACAAAAGGGCTTGTTGACTGTATCATTTAAAACCTCAACACGGGTTTATAGATGAGCCTAAACAGCCTTTACATAATAGAAAGGATGATTTTTTATGACACTGCCATACAGAGATGTATATGAAAATATACTTCCTTACGTTCCGGGAAAGCCAATTAGCGATGTTCAAAGGGAGCTGGGGCTATCCGACGTGATAAAGCTTGCTTCCAATGAAAATCCTTTGGGGTGCTCACAAAAGGTTACTCGAGCTTTATCGAATGCATTAACAGACCTTTCATTGTATCCTGATGGAAATGCCACAGTTCTTCGCAATAAGCTGGCTGAAAAACATTCCCTTAAGCCTGAGCAATTTGTATTCGGTGCAGGTTCCAATGAGATTATCACCTTTATAGCCCAGGTGTTTTTAAATGCTGAAGATGAATCCATTTATGCTGAACCGTCTTTTTCATGGTACGATACCGCAGTTAGAGCAACAGGCGCAAAACCTGTTATAGTGCCTCTAAAGGATTTTACTCACGATTTGGAAGCAATGAAAAACTCTATCACAGACAAAACTAAAATAATTTGGATATGCAACCCAAACAATCCAACCGGAACAATAATCACAGCTGAACAACAGGAAGAATTTTTGAAGTCTGTTCCGTCAAATATTGTTGTTGTACTTGATGAGGCGTATTACGAATTCGCACAAGGCGAAGGATATCCCGAATCAGTACCCCTACTTGAAAAATATCCTAATATTATTGTTCTTCGGACATTCTCAAAGGCATATGGTCTTGCATCCCTGCGTGTGGGTTATGGGATGGCCTCGGAAGAAATGGTTTCATACCTTAATCGTGTGCGTCCGCCATTTAACGTGAATACACTCGCTCAGATAGCTGCTCTTGCGGCTCTTGATGATAAAGGTTTTATTAATGATGTTTTGAAAATAAACAAAACAGGCCTTGATATGCTCTACAAAGCTTTTGAAAGGCTTGGGCTTCGGTATGTAAGATCCCATGCTAATTTCGTCTGGGTGGAGATGCCAATTTCATCAGGTGAAATGTTTCAAAAATTGCTTCACAAAGGTGTAATAATACGTCCGTTTATGGGAAAATGGATTAGAATAACCGTGGGGACAGAAGAGCAAAACGAAAAGCTAATTAAAGACTTGTCTGAAGCGTTATAACAGCGGAAGCAATTACAACACACCGTTATAACAATTCTGGAAAAAATACAAGAACACACTTCTGCGGGTATTGCCTTGGTATAGTCTTACTTATAGTCTTATACAAAAGGCAATATCCGCAATTTTAATGTGATTGCACCAGGTTGCAGCTCGCTGCAACTTCCTGCAGCTAAACCTGCAGGAAAAAGTCGTTTCACGACTTTCTGGGGAGCAATCATAAAATTATCTGTTTTTTTACTATTTGACTGTTTGCAACCTTTCTATAAAAGTGATAAATTGGTATCGTCAAGATAAACCAAAATTAGCCGATATAATTATAAGATGATTATCACCCAGAAAGTCACGAAGTGACTTTCTGATAAAATTTAAGATATCTTAAATTTTATCAGTCTTCGAAAGAAGGCTGGATAACCGTTTTGTGATTGCACCAGGTTGCAGCAAGCTGCAGCTTCCTGCAGACAAACCTGCAGGAAAAAGCTGTTTCACGGCTTTCAGGGAAGCAATCAGAAGATAATATTCTAATCTAGCTTATATATACACTCTTTTATCTGCTTTTATTTTTTGACATCCATATATGTTGAATGAATTAGAAATTCGACATATATAAACATGAATTTATATGCACACCATTTATTTAGGGCAGCTTAATGATTAATATGCATAATAATTACCGGGAGGAGACCATGTACAATTTTATTATTTGTGAGGATAATCACAACACAGGAACTATAATAAAAAAATACATTTCAGAATATGCTCTGGAAAAAAATCTTGATTGTAGCATTAATCTGTTCTGCAATAATTTTGAGCAGGTTATTGAATATGCAAAATCTATTATTGGTCAAGTTAATATATATTTCTTTGATATAGTTTTAAATCAGGAAAATACCACAGGTCTCACCCTTGCGAGAGAAATAAGAAAAATTGATGTTATGGCTTACCTGATATTTATCACATCCCACCCCGAGCTTAGCCTGAAGGTTTTTCAATATAAGCTTAAAGCGCTGGATTACATATATAAGCATGATGAAAATATTCAAAAAAGGATTTGCGAATGCATCGACAGTGTTTCTGAAGAAATGAATCAGATAGAAAGCTTGGAAGGATCAAGACAATTAACTCTCAAAAGTCTCAGTGATGTTTATACGGTAAACCTTGCTAATATTGTATATTTTGAAACACGACCGGGATCAAGACTGCTTAATTGTGTATTAAATGACGGAACAACGATAGAATTTTATGATACTCTAAAAAACGTTATGAAAAGCCTAGATGTAAGATTTTGCCACTGCCACCGCTCCTATATAATAAACATACGACACATAAAAAAGCTTGAATGCGTAAACCGCAGCTATGTCGTTACTATGAGCAACGGAAAAATATGTGATATATCAAAAAACAAGTGGAAGGAATTGGTGGACATTGTTCGAAATTGATAAGTTAATCTGTAATTTTTTTTCAGCTGTTATATATACTTTAATAATTGTTTTTTTTAATTTTAAAAATATACGTAAGGATAAAAAAACTACTCATTTTCTTTTACTGTTATTATTGGTTGGTATATCAGCAGTAAACGAGCTTATTCAAATACCTAGTATTAAATTTCCTGTAGTTATGATGCTAATTGTTTTTTTCTCTGTTGTGATTTACAAGCTAAATGTATTTGAAGCAATCGCTTTGGCATTGATAAGTGTATTCATCCTTTTAGTATCGGATTCTGCACTGCTTTGGTTTTTTGTGAATATAATGAATTTTGACCTTTTAAGCCTTAACAGTACTCTTTACATTTTCATTGCAAATTCATTATTTTTATTCTTAGTTATAATTATAATAGCTATCAGACAATATATTTTAAAAAAACACAGCAGCTACAGAATCAGCATTAAGTCTTTTTTTATTACTTGCGTTGTATTTATTGTTATAGTATGCACTCTCAATCTGTCCTTTAATAATAAAATGATACAAACAAATCCAGCTTCTGTTATAGTATTTAACCTCGTCGCATTTGCTATATACTTTGTTATTTGTTTATTTCTTGTTTTGATCTACACTTCGTCAAGTAAACAGCAAATGCTTCTTAACCTGCAAACCAAGGAATATGAGCAGCTTGTTGAATATACAGAGACAATTGAGAAGCTGTATGACGATATTCGGAATCAAAAACACGATTTCATGAATGTATTGTTTTCGATCAAAGGTTATATTGATAAAGAACAATATAAAGAGCTTAAAAACTATTATTATAGCTCCGTTTTAAAGGAATATAATGAAAAGCAGTCAAATATGTTTATTAGCTCTCTCAACTTAATCCAAAACCCCGGTCTAAAGGGAATTCTGTCATATAAGCTGAATCAGGCTACAAGTGAAGGAGTTAATGTTTTTTTGAACATTTTTTCAAGTGTAAAAATCCAAGGCATTGGGAATCTGGATCTTTGTAAAATTGTCGGAATTTTGATAGATAACGCAATTGAGGCTTCATTTGAATCTACACAAAAAGAAATTCATTTGGGTATGGACACCGATGAAACAGGTGTGTCCATTACAATTGGAAACTCTTATCTTTTTGAACCAAATATCGACTATGTTTTTAAACGTGGATACTCTACAAAAGGGAAGAACAGAGGGCTTGGGCTTTTCAATGTCAAGGAAACATTGAGCCGTTATCCCTCTGCTCAGTTAAAAACGACTATAAACAATAATACTTTTTTTCAGGAGTTAATTATACCCACTCCGGAATATTTGTCTATTTCTTCTTCTGAATAAGACTTTTTGGCATTTTAGGCTCATTGAAGAAATAGAACATTGTGTGCTTTACATTATAGGATGCGGTTTTTTTGCTTACCTCAGAAATCACCTCTGCGAGCTTACGATTCATAGTATTCATAGTTTCGGTACCTCCTATTAAAAAAATAATATATCATTGGTGTTGTCATAACACTCTCAATGATCACGCTCCATGCAATGATATTTCCTACAATATTATTAACAGGTAAAATCATTGCAATAATAAACAATATGCCTGCGGTAACAAGCGATGATTTTTTCAGATCATGCCTGGCTTTTTCACATACAAGTGGTCTTTCCTCAGTATCAGCCGGTGCATATAAAGCAAGAAGTATAAATGAAACCGCAAACATTGCCACTTTCAATAAATGAGTAAGCGGAACATACAAACCTGCATAGGTTATGAAGAAAAAAGTGACTGTCGAAAAAAGCAGGCAAGTCCAGCCGGATTTTAAATGTACCCCTGATGCGAACGTACGAAGCAAACCGAAAGTAGTGATGGCTAGAGTGAGCGGCAATATGATTTTCAGGCAATAACCTATAATAAAAATCAATATGGTTTTGAAGAGTGTGGAGAAAATCCCTTCAAGACCATACCAAATTATCTCAAGCTCATCCTCCCCTTTTTCAGGAAAGCTGACTGCAATAAATTTGGTAATTGCCGCACTCAAGCGTTTTGTCAACACTACCACCACCTGAATATAACTGTTGACATATTCCCCGTGCCTATAGGCAGGGTTTGGGATATTAACGGTAGTAGCCTGAAAATTCAGGTCTTACATAGCCTCTCCCAGCAAGGTTGATGTCTCAACCTTGTGGCTATACCCCCATATCTAAAAAGATAGGGGCATTACGCCATCTTAGTCAAAATCAGAATACGCACCGTTTATGTAGGTTGGGGGGGTGGTGCATACTGCTTAATCTTGTATATTCATTTTAATCGGATAAGCGTTTATTTTCAATGGGTTTTGCGTGAATTGCCCTTGTTTTGACGTAAACAGCTACAAAAACCGTTTATACATAAAAACGTGCACTTTTTACAAAACGTATTGTAATATCATTTTGATTATGATATAATAAAGGTTTTGAATAAAATGGCTAGAAATGCATTCGTAAGTTAGAAATGCAGATTTCGATTCGCTTTTTGCGATTCCTCGCGCAAAAGGTGAATATCTTAATTTAACGCTTTTTTGCATGATAATATGCTAAAAAACGGAAAGCCGTGCGCATGACTTTTCGAGCGCACTTCTAGGGAAGTTGGATAACCTTATCTTCACGTGATTCACGGTATAAAACAAAACGGCTGCCAATAACCTGAACTATTTCTGCTCTAACCTTTTGCGCAATTTCTTCGCATATCTGCCTTACTTCAAGCTCAGAATTCCTTAACACCGTACCTTTTATTAATTCCCTTGCTTCCAGTACTTCGTCAACCTGTCTTATTAAATTATCTGTAATTCCACCTTTACCAACCTGCAATATAGCCGGTAATGAATTGGCAATTCCTTTAAGATAACTACGTTGTTTTCCTGTCAACATATATTTAGCTCCTTTTAATAATTTTACTGTTCAGCTTGTAAACACAATCATTCCTTGTACAAGATTCTAAACACTAGGCACTAGGTACTAGGTACTAGATAATAGCTGCTGGTTCTCGGTTTTATTTTTGGTTCCCGGTTTTAGGTTCTGACTCCTACCTCCTAGCTACAAACTCCTTACATCTAGCATCTGTCACCTGATTTCCTACTCCTGACTTCCTACTCCTGACTTCGGAATACCTGCAGCTTTGCTGTGTTAAGATATATAGTCAAATTCCATATCTTCCCCTATCCTGACAGTATCCCCGTCTTGAATGCCTTTTTGCTCAAGCTCCTCAATTATACCCTTTTGGCGTATTACACGCTGAAAATACTGAAGAGATTCACCATCGGAAAAGTTAATACCCCTAAGTATATTGCGGATCCATGGTCCGTCAACGATATATATATCATCTTCAACAACAATTGTATATGGCTCTGCTTCTTCTTCTTTGTACAAGATCTCTTTTGGTGCTATACCATAAATTACAGGTTCAGGCAGGGTCTTAACCTGCTCATAAGTGTAATTTATTAGCTCTTTTATTCCTTGACCCGTGCCTGCACTTATTGGGAAGACCTTATAATTTTGCTCATTCATTTTTGATATGAACTCATTTAGCTTCGTAGGATCAAAAAGTGCGTCAATCTTGTTTGCAGCCACAATCTGCGGTCTTTTAGACAACTCAGGATTGTATTTTTCTAATTCCCTGTTTATAACATAAAAATCATCCACAGGTTCACGTCCGTCAAGAGCAGCTATATCCACCACATGAATGAGAAGCTTTGTACGCTCCACATGTTTTAGAAAATCATGCCCGAGACCAACTCCTTCATGTGCTCCTTCGATGAGCCCGGGAATGTCTGCAATAACAAAGCTTTCACCTTCTCCCATTGATACTACACCAAGGTTTGGTGTAAGTGTTGTAAAATGGTAGTTTGCGATCTTTGGCTTTGCTGATGATACCATCGATAACAGGGTTGATTTACCCACATTGGGAAATCCGAGTAAACCTACATCAGCCAGAAGTTTGAGCTCTAAAATAATCCAGCTTTCTTCACCCGCTGTCCCGTTTTTTGCAAAGTTCGGTGCTTGTCTTGTAGGAGTAGCAAAATGCACGTTGCCCTTACCACCTTTCCCTCCCCTGGCTATAATCTCCCTTTGTCCGTCTTGCGCGACATCAACAATAACAAGCCCCGTGTCTTTATCCTTAATAAGAGTTCCGCAAGGTACCTTCACTACCAAGTCTTCTCCCTTTTTACCTGAGCATTTTCTACCGCCACCGTCATCTCCCCGGCTTGCCTTATAATGCTTATGATACCTGAAGTCCGCTAGGGTTCTAAGGTGCTTGTCAGCTATAAAAATAACACTCCCGCCGTCGCCTCCGTCTCCTCCATCAGGACCACCGGCAGGTATATACTTCTCCCTGCTAAAGGAAACCGCTCCATTCCCGCCATCTCCAGCTTTTATATGAATTTCCGCAATATCAATAAACATTATTTCTCCTCCATAAACACTCAGCATATAAAATGGTTATCCAGCCTTCTTTCTAAGGCTGATGAGATTTAAGATATCTCAAATTTCATCAGAAAATTACGAAGTGACTTTCTGGGTGATAATCAATATTGTATGATAAGGAATAATTACAGACAAAAAGGGGCGATTCTCTCGCCCCCACAACAAAACATTTTGCTAACCGTTAACAATACTGACTTTCTTTTTATCTCTGCCCAATCTTTCAAACCTTACCGTACCGTCTGCTGTTGCAAACAATGTATCATCCGAACCAATACCAACATTCGTTCCCGGATGGATTTTGGTTCCTCTTTGCCTTACGAGAATATTACCTGCCTTAACAAATTGGCCATCTGCTCTTTTAACGCCTAACCTTTTGGATTCACTGTCACGTCCGTTCTTTGTGCTGCCAACTCCTTTTTTATGCGCAAATAATTGTAAATTCACCTTAATCATAGGTTTACACCTCCTCATATCGAATTCGGATATATTTATCGTAACCCACTTCTATTTGTTTTAACCCTATTACCATTGTTTTTAAAATAATATCCGTTGTTTCAACTTGCTCCGCGGTAAGGTTTGTGGGAATATAACAGGAAATTAAACCGTTCTTTTCAGTATAGCTTCTGAACCCGACCAATTCATCTAATCCGCCTAACGCTGTGTATACTATGGCAGATACTGCCGAACAGACAATATCTTTTCCCGGATTATCAAAACCTGCATGCCCTTTTATTTTAAAACCCTGAATCACTCCGCGGGAATTTTTTAAAATAACAGCCTCAATCATGTTATGCGTTTATCTTCTCAATTTGAACTTTTGTATACGGCTGTCTGTGACCTTGTTTTTTTCTGTAACCCTTTTTGGGCTTATACTTGAAAACAATAACCTTTTTGTCTTTGCCATGGCCAAGAATCTTGGCATTAACAGAAACACCATCAACAGCCGGAGCTCCAAGGGTTAATTCACCATCGTTGGAAACAGCAAGAACTTTATCAAAAACAACTGCGTCGCCTTCCTCCGCTGAAATTTTTTCAACGAAAACAACGTCACCTTCCTGAACCCTGTATTGCTTTCCTCCGGTTTCAATTATAGCGTACATCGAGTGCACCTCCTCCATCCTATCTCGCCTTGAAAGGGAGCAGTAAATCTGCTTTTAGCCCTTTTCCAGTGCGGTCGCCGTTACATTGTAGCATAGCCTTGATTGTGTGTCAACGGAAATTTTCAGTCATTTTCATACAGCTTTTTCCCCTCTTGGATTAATATTTCTTGATAACAGGTCATAGGTAAAAATCCGAGAATATTAACTATGAGCTGGGCGCATGTCTAAGATGTATCGCATATCTTTTCAATACCCCTTCCCAAACTCTCAATAAACAAGGAAAGATAAAATACATAAGCAATGCTAAGAGTTCACTCGGGAAAGAATATTTATTCAAAACACGAAAATTATAAAGCTTGAAGCACGCATAACTTCTTTTGCGTAAACACTTCTATACATGATTTCTCCACAAAAACCGACTTTCCGAGTGAACTCCTAGGATTATATGGTTTTGAGGTACGATTGTGAATTTTTACAATGATAGATGCTTGATGATGTGGCAGGTTTATGGTACAATTATGCCACAGGAAGGAGCTGAATATAATATGCCACAAATAATACCTATCCGAGATTTAAAAAACACCGCAGAAATATCAAAAATGTGCAAAGAAGCTGATGGACCAATATATATAACAAAAAACGGTTACGGTGATATGGTAATCATGAGCATAGAGATGTATGAAAAAAATATGTTTATAACTGATGTTTATAACAAACTTTCCGCTGCTGAAGCACAGATTTCTGAAGAAAAAGTAATAGATGCAGATGAATCCCTAAAAAAAGTAAGGGAGAAATATAATGTATAAGCTTATATTATCTGAGCTTGCTCATAGTGATTTAGAAGGAATTGTCTCGTATATTGCCTTGGAGTTAGCAAGCCCCGTTGCTGCTACCAATTTTTTAAAAGAGCTTGAAAAGCGCTATGAGCATCTAAAAAGCAACCCTTACATGTATGAAATGTGCAACAATCTACGATTACAAAGAGAGAATTTCCGCAGGATTCCAGTCAACAATTATGTGCTACTATACAAGATTAATGAAGAGGATACGACCATTAATATTTATCGAATATTATACGGTGGGCGGGATTATATAAATATACTATAACGTGTTTTATCTTCTCTCGTTCTAATGCAGACATATATTCTCCGGACGTCCACTTAGGATTGTTAAGATGAATTTTATTAAACTGTGAAACATATGTACTATCCAGTGTTGCAAAAGAATGAAGCACATAGCCCAGAAATGTATATGCGACAAATAGAATGGATAAAAGGAAGACCGAATAAGCATCCGTGTAAAATTATGATATTCAATTATTTCTTTTTCATGATTATAGACTACCGAACGACTCTGTTTATTCTGCCAAGTCCACTACAGGTTGGGCAGGTGATAGTTAATAATTGCTGCAGTGTACCCCTGACTTTTTTTCTTGTCAATTCAACCAACCCAAGATTGGTCATTCCAACCACAGTTACCTTGCTGGAGTCTTTCTTCACCGCTTCTCTTAAAACAGATAGGAGCCTTTCTTTATGTGAAGTGTCTTTCATATCTATGAAATCAATAAGAATAATTCCGCTTATATTTCTAAGTCTGATTTGTTTTGCAACAGTAAGGGCAGCTTCCTCATTTGTCTTTAGCATCGTTTCTTCTAGTGTATTCTTGCCCACATACTTTCCTGTGTTTACATCAATAACTGTCAATGCCTCTGTTTTGTCAAAAACAAGATAACCACCGCTTTTCAACCAAACTTTACGGGCAAGTGCTTTCGAGACGGCTGTGTCAATATGATAGTACTCAAACATATCATAATCCTTGCAAAAAAGCTCTACCTTTAATTTTATTACAGGTGAAACAGCATCCAGAAGCTCCAATAGTTTCTCATATTCAACACGATCATTTATAATAAACCGGTGAAGATCCGAATCGATATGATCTCTTACAAGCTTATAGATTACTCCCGGCTCTGAATATATGCACCTAGGTACAGAGCCTCTTTCTTCTTTATCGGAGATACTTTTCCATAGTTTCAGCAAACCTTTTATGTCTGCTTCCAATTCCTCGGATTGCTTACCTTCAGCAGCAGTCCTTACAATTATTCCCGACCCCTCCGGGCAAAGATTTTCGGCAATCTGCCTAAGTCTTTCCTTTTCATCTGGAGATTTAATTTTTTTAGATACCCCGATTCCGGTCGTTAACGGGGTTAGTATTACAAGCCTTCCCGGCAACTTAATGTCTGTAGTTACACGCGATCCTTTATTATCAAGCGCTTCCTTAACAACCTGTACTGTGATCTCCTGACCCTGGGAAACTAGATTTTCAATTTTTGCGGTTTGAGCCAAAATTAAATCACGACTTTTAATTATATCGTCTGCATATAAAAAAGCATTCTTACCTGTACCAATATCAACAAAAGCAGATTGCATGCCCGGAAGAATCCTCTCCACCTTACCCCGGTATATGTTCCCTGCCAGTTTTTCACAACCAGCAGCTTCAATATAGATTTCCACCGGCTCTCCATCTTCAATTATAGCTACCCTAGTTTCTCCAAAACCCGTATCCACCAGTATATCCTTTATCATAATTTACTCCATTTTGTGTAGAGTTCATCTATATTACACATGCCACTGTTTTTTGATATTAAAACATATATTTATGCTTCGTCCATCGGGGATACCCAGCTGGCTTTTTCTCCATTTACAAGAGCTTTCAAACTATTTTCTCCGGTGCTTCGGCAATAAAGCATTATTCTGTGCATATTCCTAAGCTTCAAATTAGTTTCCGCAACAGATGATACCCCATCCAAAAACAACTCCGGTCTTACATTGTTATTCTGCCCCGCTCCGAGTAATACCTTAAATTCACCGGTATTATTATATATACTTCCCGAAAGCTCATATATGAGCGGACGAATGTTTATTTCCTTTTCACCTGATTTTGTTTTCTTTATTACGTTCATTGTATCTTTACTTAATACCTTTTCAACAAGAACATTTATATTCGGAATATGCTGTTCTTCGAAGGAAAAAGCAATCTTATACCTTGCGGCTTCAATAATTGTCATTAGGTTTGATTTATTTATTCTTTCCTTTGCATCTATCAATTGGAGCCCGGGAGGTAGAGAGCTGTTCAACCTTCTCATGAAATCAACAGGATAAAAATCACCATTAATTTCAACATCTGCAAATTCACCACTGCTTGTAAGCCCTAAAGGCATAGGCTGCGCAAAAACAATCTGAGGTCTTGGGTTGAACCCTTGTGAATGAGTCACCGGTAAACCGGAGCGTTTAAAAGCTCTTTCAAATAATCTCAAAATATCAAGATGTCCTATAAATTTCAACTCTTCATCGCGTTCAAACTGGAATCTGATGTGCATTTTGTTTTTTGTATGATATAACAAACAACCTAACTCATGGTTTCAATATAGAAACACATAATAAAGAAGAATTAAACCATACATTCCTTTCAAAATTTTCTTTTCTGTGAGCCTATAACAAGAAACAATATTGTAAGCTCGTTTTTTATGAAGCAAAGTAACGTTGCAACTTTAGCACTAAATTAGTATTGTTAGCAGGATCCACATAAATGTTGATGGAGCGTTGTAACTGAAACTTTTTGAAGTTCAGACGGTTTCGAAGTTTGGCTGGCTCTGGTGGATTCCTGCCAGTATAAGCTAACCCTATACAATGAAACCAAGCCCTATGGATCCCAATCTTACTCGTTGCATAGCCCTGTACCGAACTCACTGGCGCCGCAGCCCATACACTTAAGCCTGCAGTTTGGTGTCGTCTGTTCTTCCTGTGCTTTCTCCCATTCTTTTTGAAGGAATTTCTTTAATATACCCATATCAAGATGCTCCCAAGGAAGCACCTCATCATAGCTACGATGCCTGTTCGCATAAAATGCGGGATCAATGTCCTCCTGATCAAATGCTTCAATCCATTTATCATATTTAAAAAATTCGTTCCACCCGTCAAAGCGGCAGCCTTTTTCCCAGGCAGTTAAAAGAGCTTTGCCAAGGTTTCTGTCGCCTCTTGCAAAAACAGCTTCTATTAAGCTTGTTTTTGCATCGTGCCAGTTAAAAGTAACAGATTTGGTTTTTTCCTTGATCTCTTTACGCAAAAAATGCTGCTTATCAAGAAAGGTATCAAGAGTGTCCTGCCCAAACCATTGAAAAGGGGTAAACGGCTTTGGTACAAAGCATGCCGCGCTTACGCTCACCTTTAGCCCCTTTGCCCTTATCTCTTTTGGTGTCGTTTTATATGCTCTAACTACTTTTTCCGCAAGGTCTGCTATTGCTTCAATATCTTCCATTGTTTCAGTGGGAAGCCCCATCATAAAGTATAGCTTAACACTATTCCATCCGCCTTCAAAGGCAAGACTTACCGAGCTCATGACATCTTCTTCGGTAATGCCTTTGTTTATAACGTCCCTGAGTCTTTGAGTTCCTGCTTCCGGGGCGAAGGTTAGACCGCTTTTTCTGACTTTTTGAGCCTTTTCCATTAAATCAAGAGAAAAATTATCAATTCGAAGAGATGGCAGAGATAAATTCACCTTGCTTTTCTCTGTAAGCTTAACCAGCTCATCAGTGAAGCCCTTAAGGCATGAATAATCGCTTGTACTTAACGAAACCAGAGAAATTTCCTCGTAACCGGTTTTTGAAATCGAACCCTCAGCCTGTTTAAGAAGAACCTCGGGGGACTTCTCTCTGACAGGACGATAGATAAACCCTGCCTGGCAAAACCTGCAGCCACGTATACATCCACGGAACATTTCCAGCATCACTCTGTCATGTACGGTGCCTATAAACGGAACAATAATATCCTCAGGAAAATCAACCGCATCCAAGTCTTTTATTATTCTTTTAGTAATTCTTTCGGGTATCGACGATTCCTTTGGAATGACTCTCGAAACTGTCTTGTCATCGTTATATATCACATCGTATAAGGATGGTACATATACTCCCGGTATTTTTGCAATATCAACTAGGAAATCCTGCTTTTTGTTACCGGCAGTCTTCCACTCCTTATACTTCTCTACAATGTCAAGTATGACCTCTTCGCCCTCTCCTATGGCAAAAAAATCAAAAAAATCCGCCAGTGGCTCAGGGTTACATGCACAAGGACCTCCACCTATTATCAAAGGGTGGTTCTCATCCCTTTCCTTTGCCAATAGCGGAATACCTGCAAGGTCAAGCATATTAAGAATATTCGTGTAACTCATTTCATATTGAAGCGTAAACCCTATAATATCAAAATCTGAAAGGGAATCCTTTGATTCAAGAGCAAACAACGGAATTTTCTTTTCACGCATCACAGCTTCAAGGTCAACCCAAGGCGTAAATACTCTTTCACAATATACATCACTACGTTTGTTCAGAACATGATAAAGTATTTTCATCCCAAGATGAGACATACCAACCTCATAAACATCGGGAAAACAAAAAGCGAAACGGACATCCACATCCTTTGGATTCTTTATTACCATGTTCCATTCTCCGCCTGTGTACCTGGCAGGTTTTTCTATACTATATAATATTTCATCGCTTAGCTGTACTTTCATTCCCATCTCCCACTTTTCTAAACCAATTGATTGCGTAAATGCTTACGTTGTTATTATTATGAGCTAAAGCAGTGAAATCCAATCATACAAGGCTTCGCTATTTTCGTTTTCTATTTGTTTTCAGCTTCAAATTCTTTCATAAAGGAAACCAGAGCTTTAACGCCTTCAACCGGCATCGCATTATATATGCTTGCCCTCATGCCGCCAACGCTTCGGTGACCTTTAAGGTTAACAAGCCCTTTCTTTTCTGCATCTTTAACAAACCTTGCATCCAGCTCCTTATTTCCCGTAACAAATGGAACATTCATAAGAGAGCGATCCTTTTTAACAACAGTTCCTTTAAACATATTTGAATTATCAAGGTAATCATATAAAATTGCTGCTTTTTCCTCGTTTATTTTCTGCATTGCAGGAATACCACCAAGCTTTTTAAGCCATTTATAAACAAGACCGCAAACATATATGCTGAAGCATGGTGGTGTGTTATACATGGAGCCGTTCTCAACATGAATTTTATATTGAAGCATTGTTGGCACTTCAGGGTTTGCTTCTGTAACTAAATCATCACGAATTATAACTGCAACAACACCGGCAGGTCCCATGTTCTTCTGTGCTCCCGCATATATCAATCCGAATTTTGATACATCAACAACCTCTGACAAAATATTTGAAGACATATCCGCAACCAGTGGTACAGCGCCGGTCTCCGGGAGTCTTGTATAGCGTGTCCCGTATATGGTGTTATTGGTTGTTATGTGGAAATAGTCTGCGTCCCTGCTGAACGTTTTAGGATCAAGCTCCGGTATATAGGTAAAGGTGGTGTCCTCAGAAGAGGCAACAACATTTACCTTCCCAAACTTTCTTGCTTCACTTATAGCTTTTTTTGACCATGCTCCGGTGTTGACATAATCAGCCTTGCCCTTATTCATAAGGTTAAGCGGCACCATTGCAAACTGCGTGTATGCTCCACCCTGTAAAAAAAGCACTTTGTAGTTTGAGGGAATATTCATCAGTTCTCTCAAATCTGCCTCAGCAGTATTGATTATTTCCTCAAACCACTTTGAACGGTGGCTCATCTCGGCTACCGACATTCCGCTGCCATGCCAATCAAGCATTTCATCACTTGCAATTTTTAGCACCTCTTCGGGAAGTATTGAAGGACCTGCTGAAAAATTATAAACTCTATTCATTTTTGTTCACTCCTAATTCTCTCTATAAAATTCCCACTATTTAGCGGGTTAAATACATCGTGATCAAATCATTCATACCCCGCCTATACTTTTACTGTCGTAAACAAGAAATTAAAGAAGAGGTCTTCAGATTTATCGGTTATAAATTTGTTAATATTCTACCACTCCCATATTTCAAAGTCTATAATTAAATGAAATAATGGCTCATATGGACATATATCGGTTACTATTCAGAGGATATCACGCTACAGTCTGCGATCCTGTCTTGTGTGTTTCATTCCTTAGATGTGGAACTTTTTGCCCCAACTTACGTCTCATATGATAGAGCAGCTTTTTATGTGGTAAGCTTATCAAAATCATATGTTTTTGATGTTATGGCTTCTACAAATCAAGCTGCATACTACGGTTCATTAGGATACATACTGCGTGCAATTCTCAAGTGCTTATTATAACACAAATTGGCGCAAGAGCTTATTACATAGAATTTGTACGCAAGCGTCTATGACGTAGAATTTGAATAAACACTTAAGTTTGATAATAATTAGGAGGTAATTGTTATGAAGAGAATAATTGCAATTGTTTTGACGGTTGTTCTTATAGCAGCAGTGTTTTGGGTTGTAAATCCCTTCAATCCGGCTTACGCTGAAGAATATCGGGAAGGATTCGCATTAACACCATTACAGTTTGATGCTACAGGAATATACACAGATACGGATTTTGTTCTTAAAACAGAAAAAGCCTATACACTTGGGCAGGTAGAGAGCATGCTTCGCCTACTTGACGATAACCAGCTCTCGGTAAAGGTAAATAAAAAGAATGAATATTTAGTTACACCGGAAAAGGAGTTAAACACAAACAGCCTATACACTTTTGTAATTACAACTCCTGATAATAAAACGGTTTCATGGACATTTCAAACAAGGCGTGACTTTTCGATTTTAGGAACTCTCCCCGCTCACCAGTCAAGTTATGTCCCTGCAAACAGTGGAATAGAGATATATTTCAGCCACACAGGTTTTGGTGATATTGACAAATATTTTGAAATCTCTCCTAAAGCAGAGGGAAGGTTTGAAAGAAACGGTTACGCAGCAGTATTTGTTCCAAAAAAGCTTGAACCCGGCACAATTTACACAGTAACATTAAAGAAAGGGCTGCCCCTTGACGGAACAAATCAAAAATTAACAGCTGATTATATATTTGCTTTTGAGACAGAGCCGGAAAGAGATAACAATTATGTACAAAAAGGCAGCTTATATTTTAATAGCATGCTAATGGAATTCGCGACAGACAGTGCTCCCATTATTCCTATTGGTGTTTATGCTTCATCCCGGGAAGTCAAGGAAGTCGTAGTTGCAACAAACATATACAAATTTAAGGATTTAGACAGCTTTATAGCAGCAGTAAAGCATAAATATGACCAGCCTTATTGGGCTTACAGCGCTCAGGAATCTAACCTTGCTTCAAAAGAAGGTCTTTCAAAGGTTGCCTCATTTGAGCAAACTTTTGATCTTTCGCAATGGAGAGACAAATATCTTTCAGTTCCGGAAGCACTCACCCAGGGCTTTTATCTTGTAGAAAGCACTATGGATGACATAACAGCTCAAGTGCTTATACAATCAACCGACTTATCAGCATATTATACTGTTAGCGATACAAAGTCCCTAGTTTGGCTTAATAACCTTAAGGACGGGAAACCTGTATCAGCTGCACAGGTTACCGCTGAAAACGAAACCTTTGAAACCGATGAAAACGGCGTGGCTGCTTTTGATACCATTAAGAATGACTCTGAAAAAATAAAATCTGAACTCGAATACTTAATAATTGAAAGTGGAAACGATCAGCTTTTGTTAATTAAAAACCAGTACAGAACTTACAGACAAACTCAATATGCCATGGAGGATTACTGGCGTTACTTCCAAACCGACAGAAACCTTTATAAGCCCGATGATTTTGTTCAATTCTGGGGCTTTGCAAAAAACCGGCATGACGATACCACACCTAAGAAATTAACAGTTGAAATATCAGAGGGCGGTTATTGGGGCATATACTCTGCGAAGATCCTGAATTATTTCTTCCCTTCTATTCAAAAACCTTTGGTGACACTAAATATACCCGCTGAAAAAGGATTTTTTGAGGGCGAACTTAAGCTTCCAAGCCTATCACCCGGAAGTTATCAGCTAACTATAAAAAATGGCGATGAGATTATAAACAGCCACTATATTTCTGTAGAAAACTACGTGAAACCGGCTTATAAAATGACGGTTGAGAAAGATAAAAATGCTATATTCCTTGGTGAGACAGTGAACTTTACTATAATCCCGTCTTTCTTTGACGGCACCCCGCTGCCATCTCTTGATGTTACTTACAACATAAACGGGCATCCTTTCGGTAATGTCTCAAATTCTATAAAAACCTCAAATGACGGCAAGCTTACTGTACCATTTACCGCAGAAACAACTGATGAAACTGCCCAAGGCGAAAGAAACGCATGGCTTAATGCAACAGCAACTCTTCCCGAAAGCGGTATGATAAACGGAAATGACTATATCCGTGTATTCATAAACGATATCTATGCAGCTTTTGACACCAAGTCAGACGAGAAGGGAAAAATCACTCTAAACGCTAAACTGAACCTGATCGACTTGGAACCACTTAACAATCCAAAGCCGGAAGACGCAAGCAACTACTTGAGCTATTTAGGGGAACCGGTGGCAGATAAGTTAATCGAGGGCTTGGTAATTTATCACACATATGACAAAATTGAAGACGGAGAAATATACGACTATATTAACAAGGTAGTTAACAAACGTTACCGCTACGAAGAGCGTAAAGAGACAGTTCGGAGCTTTTCATTCAGAACAGATAAAGACGGTAAAGCCAGTGAAACCTTTACCTTGGAATACCCTAGGGATGGTTACTATACAGCCGAGTTGTCCTGGCAGGACGGTAACGGAAGGCAAATGAGCCGTAGCGTTTATTTATCGAACCGTACGTATATAAAAAGCCCTGAAATTCAAAATGACTGGTACCACCTTGAGCTGAACAAGGAGAAATACCGCTTGGATGACGAAGTAGTTGTCACGTTGAAGAATAATGAAGATACTGTTGATCCCGAATCTGTTTTGTTTATCGAAGCTCAAAAGGGTATAAAAAAATACAGTGTAATAAAAAGCGGTGAGTACAAAACCAGCTTAACAAAAGAATACATCCCGAACTTTTATGTGAAAGCAATATATTTCAACGGAAAAACCTACATCGATGCCGGAACAGGAAATGTAGCTTATGATACCGATGAAGTGAAAATTAACTTGGAAGCAGAAGCTGATAAGGACGCCTATCGCCCCGGCGATACGGTTACCATTAAAATTACTGCCAAGGATGAAAACGGGAATCCCGTTGCCGCAAAAGTTAACCTGTCGCTTATTGATGAAGCGATGCTGGAGATCTCACGTTATAACGTAAATGTTCTGGGCACTCTTTATCAATGGCTTAGCAGCGGTTTTGGGTACTCTTATTCAACACACGGTTATGGTTCTAATGTTACAAGAGATATGGTGTACGGCGGAATAGCCGGTGCCGGTTTCAACGACATGGCTATGGAATCAGCTGCTCCGGCTGCAAAAATGGATGATGGAAGAGCTAAATCCACGATGGCAATGAACTCTATGATGTCTGATGTGAGTGTAAGAAGTGAATTCAAGGATACTGCTCTCTTCCGTGTAACCTCACTGAATGAAGACGGAACAGGAACTGTAACCTTTAAGCTTCCTGATAATGTTACCTCCTGGCAGGTCAACCTTGCTGCGATATCTAATGATTTACATGGTGGCACAGGTCAAACCGCTTTGAAGGTCACTTTACCTTTCTTTATTAACGATAGCCTTAACACCGTCTACCTTAGCGGCGACTTCCCTTATATAGGCGTTAGCAGCTATGGCAATGATCTAAAAGAAGGTGAGACCATAACCTGGCAGGTGACATCTCCTCAGATACCGGAATTTTTAGAAGTTTCAACCAGCAAGGCCTATGAACGCATCTATCTTCCGCTCTGGCAAATGGAAGCAGGTGTTTATGATATTGAAATAAGGGCGATAAGCGAAAGCGGCTTGTCCGACGGTATAAGAAGAACAATCTACGTGTCTGACACCTATCATGAGATCGAAGAAGCTGTGGTTAACAATCTGAAAGCAAACATGGAGCTTACAGGCGGAAATAAAGGGCTAACCACGTTAATATTCACCGATACCGGGCGCGGCAAGCTAGTACCCCCGCTTTATAGCTTACTTTACAGCGGAGGCAGCCGCTTTGACCAAAAATATATTTCCTACAAAGCAAAGCTGTTGTTGGATGAAATTGTGCCTGATAGAGATTATTATATAGATATTTCTGAGGTTGACATAACTCAGTACCAGAAGCCCGATGGCGGATTTGGCATACTACCATATTCGGAAAGTGATGCAGAAGTCTCCGCACTTATGGCACAGCTTCTTAAAGACGAACCTGGTGCACAAATGCTAAAGCAATATTTTTATTCATTGATTTTATCAGAACCTGGAAGAGTCAATGCACCTGCACTTTATGGTCTGTCTGTTATGGGAGAACCTGTGCTGGTTGACTTAAACAAGGCCAAAGAGGTTTCGAACCTCTCACTCAAAGATTATATGTATCTTGCTTTAGCTTACGATGCTCTTGGCGAAACACCAATCGCTGCAGGATTATACAAAAAGGTGGTAACCCCTGTTTTAGAAACTGCTCTTCCATATACAAGAGTTGCCGTTTCTAAGGATTCGGACGAAATACTTAAGCATACAGCCTTAGCCGCAGTTTTGGCTTCAAAGCTTGATGCTCCGGAAAAGAATGAGTTATTCCTTTATATCAGGGATAACTACTCCAAAAAGATATTGATAAATATAGAAAAGCTACTGTTTGTTATGGAGGAATACACAAAGCTTCCTGCAGCAGATATGGAGTTTACCTATGAATATGACGGAAATACCTATACCGAGGAGCTTAAGGAAGGCGGAAGCATTATAGTTAAGGTTCCTTCTGTAAAGCTATCAGATTTAAATATTAAAAAGGTTTCAGGCGATGCCTCTGTTGTATCGGTTTTCAAAGCACCGCTTACATCTCAGGTTCAGCCCGATAACAACCTTAAAATAAAGAGAACCTATTATAACTACGCCACAGGTAAGGAAACAACTGAGTTTAAGCATAATGACCTCGTTAAGGTTGTACTGGATTGGGACATCGCCGATATTGCGATGGATCATTATTACGAGATTACAGACTTTGCTCCATCCGGTTTGAAACCCATTGAAAGCCCATACCAAGCAGGAATAAGAGAAAAAGGTGCGATTATATGGTGGTTTAGAAATACCGACGGTCAAAAGGTAACCTTCAATGTTTACCGTGATTCAGAGAAGAAAGAACCACTGATTTACTACGCACGCGTCGTCAGCCCCGGAACCTTTAAAGCTGATGGCACCATAATTCAAGGCACAACAGTTAAGGACAGCATAAAGATTAGCGATGACACAACCATAACAATAACCGAATAGAATCATGCTGCGAATGCGGTTTCCACCATAAGCCGTATTCATTTCAATAACCGGCTACCCAAAAGCAAAAACGCACCTCCCGGTGCGTTTTTGCTTTTTACCGTTAAGAGACTCACGAATATTCAGAGATCTACATAAAGGCAGTGGGAAGCAATACGGGTCAAGGCTTGTGGTGCGTTCTGGTGCCTAGGCTAGCTTCAGGAGAAGTATACCAGTGGGTGTGCCCCTGTTGTACGCACCTTCCATTAGTGATTTTAATGATGCAAGGCAACATGTTCCGAAGCGCTGCTTCAAACGCGAAGCTAAAAGCGTGTTTCTGAGTGACACCGCACTTAATATATTATTTGCTTAATGTACGTTGTTATTGGTATAATATCAATATGGGGGGATTCTTTTGGCAAATCAAATCTACCGCAACGATCATGTTGTTCTAACGCAGACTGTTGACGGCTTTTTTATCGAATCTTTAAAATCCGGTATGTCTACTGAGGACTTTTTTGATTTGCTTAAGTCTTATCAGTTTATTCAGGTTACAAGTGTATTGACTATAAAAAAAGTATTGGACAATGCTCCTGCAGGTCCGGAATTATTTGCTGTTACAAAGCAGCCAATTAAGGTGGAAATATCCAAGGATAATCTTAACGCTTATATGACATTAAACCTGATGCCTGAGGAACTGAGCAAGGATAAACGCAGAGAGCTTACATTGGAAGTATTAGAAGCCCTGAAAAGAGCAGGCGTTAATTATGGTATCATGCTTAATGTTTTAAAAGACGATTTACCAATTAATGAACCGATTTTAATAGCCCAAGGCATACCTCCTGTTAATGGAAAGGATTCTGTTATTAAGATGTATGAGGTCGACAATCCGAAGCCTCAAGTAGTAGATGATGGGAGCGTAAATTTTTATAATTTAAACCTGATACATCAAATCAAAGTCGGTGAGTGGGTTGGCGAAAGAAGTGAGCCTGTGCCCGGCATACCAGGCAAAAGTGTTCTTGGATATGAAATAAAACCGATAGATGGGGTAATTCTTCCCCTGCATTATGACCGCGAATCTGTGGAACTGGTCAAAGAAGGCGACAAGGATGTTTTATATTCCATAAAGGATGGAGCCGCTCATTATGTAGGTAACAGCATCGCTGTTTATAATGTGTTGGAAATAAACGGTGACATAAACTTTAATACCGGGAATATTGATTTCAATGGATTTGTTACTATAAGGGGAACTGTGGAAGAGAACTTTAGTGTCCGTGCTGAAAAGGACATTGAAATAAACGGTGATTATGGCATCGGTGGTGTGGATACTATTGAAAGCACCGATGGAAATATATATATCCGCGGTGGTGTCGCAGGTAAAAACAAAGCAAAAATCATATGTAAAAAAAATCTTTATGTAAAGTATTTATCTGATGTTGATGTTGTTTGTGAGGGAAATGTCTTTGTAGGCTTTTATATTAGAAACTCAACTGTTCGAGCCAGGCAGGTTATAGTCGACTCCCCCAGAGGGCAAATTGTAGGTGGAAAGATCGATGCGGACATTCGAGTGGAATGCGCAGATATAGGAAACTGGACAGAAAACAGAACACAAATAGTTATACGCGGTTTTAATCGTGCATCTCTTCAATCTCGCATTGAAGAAATAACTGCCATCGTAATGGAGAAAAAAACACTTCTGGTCAAGCTAAAGCTTTTACAAAAAAGTCCTGATGATAGCAATAAATCAGCAAATAATTCTGCCTTTATGCAAAAAACGCGCCTTACACTGCGTGCCGTTCAGGATGAAATCAGAAGTCTTGAGTCTGAAAGACTGAATATTTTAAATTACATGAAAACACCGGGGGAAGGTGCGGTTATAGTTAAAAAACGTATTTATCCAAAGGTCAAGCTTGTCATACAGAATGTTGGTTTTGAAGTAGCGGAGGAAGCGATGGCTCCTACTTTTGTAGCCAGAGACGGTGAGGTATGTACGATTTAGTCATGCCATAGCGCAGCAAAGCTGCAAGAAGTCAGAAGTCAGGAGTCAGATTTCAGAAGAATAACCAAAACCATAAAAACCCCATCTAAAAATATCTTTTGTAACTATTGGTATAACAGGGTTACAAGGGTTAAGATTTTCAACAACTTGTTTTTTATTGCAGTTGGTTAAGGACAATAATATAGGGTTAGTTAAAATAACGGAAGAATCTGCTTAGACCCACAGTGCATTGGAATTCTATTTTTCTGCAAGAAGTATTTCATTTTTCAGCGAGTCCTTGAGAAGCGAAACAAGAGGCTTATTTTTTGAATATAAGCATGTATCATCTGAGCTTCCTTTAAGTGTTCCCGTGAGAACGTTTGATGAATCAGTAATTAAGCGCACCTGACCCGGTGTTTTATTTATTTTGTAAATAACAGCACCCTCCACATTAAAATTCCCCGATGCAATTGCGACGACTTTTAATCCTCTTTTTACAGCACTGCTCAGCTCAGCATGTACATGCACTAACTCAGTGTCTGATATGGAAATGTATACCCTTTCTTTTGCTTCATTTATTATGCATTTCATTTTATTTATGATGTGTTTGGTGCCTGAAATAGTGATATACGGTTCCGGTGATATTTTTTTGCGTGGACACAGGCTTATAATCGTTTTTGCAGTCTCCTCCATTTTTCTAAGAACATTTGCACAATATTCTTTAGGGGGAACTGCTGTGTATTTCTGGACATTCCCTTCAATTACAAAAGCGCCGCCTTTTTCAACAAGTGCCGCCAGAGATTGGTATGCATTTGCCCGCGATATACCCGTAACCTTGGCTGCTTCATAACCGGTAAGAACACCTTCTCGGTTAAGTGCAACATAGAGTTCAGACTCGCTTCTTGTCAAACCTGTATTCGTAAGAGCTTCTGTCAGGTCCATTAGATTCCCTTTCTAATTTCTTCAGTAGAATTAATTTATGATTGCTTCTCAGAAAGTCGTGAAACGACTTTTCCCTGCAGAATTACATGCATTAAGTTACAGTAAGTTGTAATTTAATGCAATCACAATATGGTTATTCTATTCAACATGACTTAAGAAAAATTTCTTCAACACTCCACCACTTATTTTATAACTCTTCGGATACCTAAAATATTTCCGCCATATTTTGATAAATATCCAATAACAACCTTGCCTTTGCTTGAAGATGCGTGGATGAACTGATCTCCGCCGAGATAAATCCCTACATGACCTAACTGGTAATCATTGTAGCGATCAAACAAAAGAACATCACCGGGTTTCATATTGCTTCTGTCAACCTTCGAACCCGTTCCGGCATAATCTTTAGCTGTTCGAGGAACTTTTATATTGAAATTTTTATAAACATATTGTGTAAAGCCTGAGCAATCAAAGCCTTTTGGAGAAGAGCCGCCATAAACATATGGAACACCAAGAAACTGTTTTGCATATTCTATAATCGTAGATGATTGTTCTGAATTATACGGGTAATTTGTAGTTGAACGAGATACGGATACATTTTCAGTAACAACATATTTTGCATATGAATAACCTTTTATACCGTCGCTCGTTTTTATTAACGCCCAATCCCCGTGTTTTTCTAAGAACTGAACACGGCTTCCCCTGCTGAGGGATGTGAGCTTTTCAGCATCTGTGCTGGGACCTTTTCTAACATTTAACATATCGGCATTTATATATCTATAAACCGGAGGAAGGGAGTCGGATAAGTATTCAGCATAAACATACCCCTCTATATTGCCGGAGGTTTTTATTTTTATATACTTTCCTTGCGCTTCAAAGACTTGCACACGCTCGCCCTTTGCAATGGTTCCAAGCAAATCAGTTTCGGAACCGGAGCCTTTTCGAATATTTACTGAATTGATATTTACATATTTATAAACCGGTGGGAGCGAGTCGGATAAATATTCAGCAAAAACATACCCCTCTTTGTTATCGGAGGTTTTTATTTTTATATATTCCCCCTGCATTTCAAAACATTGCACAAGTTCGCCCTTTGCAATGGTTCCGAGTAAATCGGTTTCGGAGCTGGAGCCTTTCCGTAAATTAAGCGTACCTGTTGCATATTTGTATAAAACCTCATTTACAGGCTCATTTATAATTTCTTCTGATTCTTCAAGAAATTCTGGATTTAGCTGTGCATTGGTTTCTCCACTATTTGATAATGCATCAGCTGTGCTTGATGATATTGAATCAGCGTGAACAGTTTCGCTCTGAAATGCTTCACCTAATGTGTTGTTTTCGAATTGATCTTTTGTATTACTTTCAACTTCAACTGAAGTGATATCTTCAACAACGTTTGAATCAATGTTTATATCATTTTTACTATCACTATTTACAAAATCGCTTGCTGTAGAATAAGGCTCAACCTGCCCTTGGGCGGAAATCATGCTTTTAATATTGTTGTATTCACAAAGTAAAGCAGATGACATAAGATTTGCGGTTGCTCCGGCATACCGTGTGTTGCCGGATATTAATGCAATGCTTGAGACAGCTACAAAAAGCACCACTAATATTTCTGTGGCTCTCCTTATTAGGGTTGAGTTACCCATTGTTCCTCCTGCTCGGCTTGCGAAGTTAGTTGACGGACTCGGTAATACAGGATTCCCTACATGCTTACTTAAGCAGATTCGCCCCTATTCTTTTTCCTCCGCTATTGATTAAAACAATATTCAGCCATGGTCAATAATAATTATGTAAACAAATTCTTAAGATATTATATTCATGTTACATAAATTCGTTTACAAATTCATTTACATTATAACGAAGCTACGATGAACCCCCGCCCCACCTCTTCGCGTATTTTCAACCATTCTGGTTGAAAACACAATTTCGCTTTTGCTTTTAACTTGCAAAGTTCATTTTTAATATTGTATCACTTTATTTTTTATTATACAAACCATTCCCTGTAAAAATGCTTTTCTTCCGGGCTGAAAACAGATTTGGCCTGAATATTTCCCAAGCAGGAAATACCCATCTTTCTTAGTAAACTCCTCCCCACTTTTATAAGTGGCGGGTAGTTCACTGCCACGCAACGACTTACAAAAAAACAGCAGATGGCTTAACAGGTCGAAGCATGTGAAGTGTTCCGGTTGGTACGATCCTTTGGTATGCTCTTTTGGTACATTCCTTTGATACGCTACGCTCCTTTGATACGCTACGCTCCTTTGGTACGCAACTCATTTCGATGACACAAGGTAATATACTACAAAGCACTATTACTATCAACAAGTAAATGCTCCACATTTATTTCGAAAATAGCTTTATTTTCTTTGCAAAATACTCTAACATGGTATAAAATAAAACATGTTGGGTAATTATGGTTCGATGTAGACTTAATTGATATAGCCACAAATTGCCCTATACTCGGAAGGAGGGTTAATATTGCTACAGGATCGTATTACATATTACAAAAGTTCACTTAAAAATCATACGGAACTAAGGGCACAGGTTAACACAAAAAGAGCCGTCACAATTCTTAGTGGAAACCTTGTCACAAATCTTCGTCTGGAGGAAAGCGGAATATCCGCAAGAGTCTATAAGGGAGGAATTTACGGCTTTGCGGCTGGAGTGGAATATTCCGATGAAAATATAAAAGCTGTGCTTGAAGCTGCCGAACAAAATGCTGTATTTATGGACTCGAGAATTAAAAAAAATAAGCCTCCACTCCCCATTATCGATGCCGGATGCAAAGGTCTCATGCACGATGTTAGGGACTTCGAACAAAAAACCTACATTAATTTCGCAAAAGAGGTGGACTCCTATATTTCTTCAAAATATCCAGATTTGGCAAGCAGAGTTGTCAGTGTTTCATCAGATAGCATGGAAAAGCTTTTGACAGTAAGCGATGGCTATGATTCACACTCCCTGCTGCCACGCAGTTTTACATTTGTAATTTTGACCGCAAATGCGAAAGATGGGAGTACTGTCGAGCTATACAAGGTTTTTGGCGGCTATGGATATTTTGATGAAGTGTTTTCAACTCCGGATATTCTTTATAATGATATAGATAAATTATACAACGAATTAATGAAAAAAGCGGAGGGCGTTTACAACGATGCCGGTTATAAGGATGTTGTAATGCATCCTGATTTAGCGGGAATCCTTGCACATGAAGCTGTTGGACACACTGTTGAGGCTGATCTTGTTATTGGCGGCTCTGTAGCTACCCATAGTCTCAATAAACCTGTTGCCAGCGAGCTTATAACAATGGTTGATTTTGCACATACAGCCCTCGGCGAACCTACTCCTCTGCCAATCTACGTTGATGATGAGGGCACGCCCGCAGAGGACGCAGTTCTAATTAAAGATGGTATTCTTGTAGGGTATATGAACAACCGTGAAACAGCTCAACAATTTGGTGTGAAACCACAAGGGAATGCCCGTGGTTATAAGTTTTCTGACGAGCCGCTTATTCGTATGCGCAACACAGCAATTCTACCCGGAAAGGACAAGCTTGAGGACATGATCGCCTCTATTGATGACGGTTATTATTTAACCGCAACAAATAACGGTCAAGCTGATATGACAGGCGAGTTTATGTTTGGAATAAGCATGGGTTATGAAATTAAAAACGGTAAACTCGGCAGAGCAATACGAGATACAACAATATCAGGACTTGCATTTGAAATGCTTAAAACAGTAGATATGCTTTCTGACGATATGATCTGGACTTGCTCCGGAATGTGTGGGAAGAAACAGCCGATGCCGGTCGGTATGGGTGGCCCCGCTGTGAAATGCAAGGTCACTATGGGTGGCAGATAAGGAGGAAGATATAATGAAAAACAATAAGGATATAGCAATATATGCGCTGGACGCCTTAAAGAAAGCAGGCGCTGATCACGCACAATGCATTGTCACCTCTGGTAAGGTTGACGAGCTTAATGTCGATGGAGGTAATTTCAGCTTACTTCGCACACTTTTCAACAGCTCAATTGCATTGAAAGCTTTAAAAGACGGTAAGAAAGGTACAATAATTGCCAACAGACTCGATAAGTATTCTATCGACAAGGCTGTTTTGGACTGTGTAACCTCCGCTCAATCCTCAACACCTGATGATGCAGAAGCAATTTCGGAAAAAATAAAAAACGAAAGCTTTGAAACAGGAGCTCTCTCCCCGGATCGAGATAAGCTTTTTGACAGATTACAAGAACTTCTAGTTGACACAAAGGAAAATTATCCGAAAATAATGATTGAACAGCTTGTTTCATCATATTTTAAAACGGATTCTCTGCTTATGAATACCAATGGTGTAGAGTTTAGAAATAATAGCGGCAAGTATAATATTTCTTTGATGTTTTCAGCTCATGAAGGAGATAAAACTTCTTCTTTTATGGGTTATGATTTTGATTTCGCAGACCTTGACAGAAAGCTCCTTGACATTGGAATGCTGCGTACACTTTTTAGTGAAAGCGAAAAACAGATTACTACAAAACCGTTTATGGGTAAGTTTGTGGGGAAGGTTCTCTTTACACCGGCATGTTTGATAGACATCATGATGACAGTTGTGGGCAATTTTATGTCGGACATGACAATTATCGATGGTACAAGCCCATGGATATCAATGCTTGGGAATAAGGTTGCGTCAAGTAAGCTTTCAATGTCTACAATACCTCTCGATAAAAGGATTACAGCCGGCGAACGGTTTACCGGAGAAGGTTATAAAAGTGACAATATGGAGCTAATAACAGATGGTGTCTTAAAGAACTTTGTGCTGTCCAGCTATGGCTCAAGAAAAACAGGTTTCCCAAGAGCAGCGAATTTAAGCCATAATTTATATGTTAAGCCGGGAAATACAAGTCTAAAAGCTTTGTTCTCGGGTATCGACCGCGGAATCCTTATAAACAGGTTCTCAGGTGGTCAACCCGGTACAAATGGTGACTTTTCCGGAGTAGCAAAGAATAGTTTTCTAATTGAAAACGGCCAAATAGCCGATGCTCTTAGTGAAACCATGATAAGCGGAAACATGATAGATGCGCTTAAAAATATAGAAGAAATTTCTTCCGAGACAGTATGTGATGGCAAATCAGTACTGCCTTGGCTATTATGTAATGGAATAACAGTATCGGGAAAGTAAACTCGTTCAGCTGAAGCTGAACATCACGTGTTTTTACGAAGTAAAATACGCATTGGGCTTCGGTGGAGAACCCGGGAATTTGATCAAATTATAGAGGTGGGCTAAATGAAAGCACTTATGTATACGGGAATCGGA